>Ga0208111_1000190_pt1 | contig 18948 bp, 18 predicted proteins | sample CryBogCBH08Aug08_FD_184605 | JGI IMG/M metagenome (GOLD analysis project Ga0208111, IMG submission 184605) | Freshwater microbial communities from Crystal Bog, Wisconsin, USA - CBH08Aug08 (SPAdes) (version 2) | ecosystem: Environmental > Aquatic > Freshwater > Lake | place: Crystal Bog... | reverse complement strand
CGCCACGATGGTGATGATGTTGATGGCGAGTTCGATAAGACCGCCCGCACCCTTGCCCCAAATTCCGTGTTCGATGTCGTACAGGACGTCCATCCCGAACAAATAGAAACCGCCGCCCGCGCCGAGCAAGCCGAACAACACGGCCGTCGAATGTCCACGCCACAACGCCCACGCACTGGCCAGCAGAGCCATGGTGAGAAGACCATCGGCGAGAGGGAAGGCGTTTTCAAAGTCGTAGTACGAGGGCAGCGTTTCGCTGGCTACGACCGACCGTTGCGTGTACCAGAGGGTCCAAAAGACAACCATGATGACCGCGAGGACGAGCAAAATCTTGGCAACAGATCGAGGTTGAGGATGCACGTTTCAACGGTAGCGAGTACGCCATCTGGGAATAGGGATTCCGCATATTGGGAATATACGAGCCGGCGAATTTACCGCTCGCTGCCGGAGACCCACAGCACAAATCTCGCCCCATCAGCACGAATATGGCTGAAGTGGATATCTCGTACGGCGTCCCCCTTTATGAAGTATTTATGACCCCGATGCCACAACTCAACCACGAATCACTACAATTAACTGTCATTACTTTTTAACTATGGAGCTCGAAATGCCTACCGCAACAAAGAAGTCATCAACCGCCAAGTCGGCGACGACCAAGACCCCGAAGCGCACGATGACCGCCGATCACAAGGCCAAGCTCGCTCAGGGACGTACCGAATCGCGCATTGTGTCGAAGTACCTCGAGGCGCTGTCGGCCGGTAAGGGCAAGCGCGGTCGCAAGCGCACGCCGGAATCCATCAACATGCAGATCACCAAGATCGACCGGGAAATGGAGACCGCGTCGGCGATTCGACGCTTGGAGCTCACCCAGATGCGTTTCGACCTCGAGATCGAGCGCGACCGCCTCTCGGCCCGCGTGGACATTGGTGGCGTCGAGAAGGAATTCGTCAAGATCGCCAAGTCCTACGCCAAGCGCACGGGCATTAGCTACAACGCCTTCCGCAGCCTCGGCGTGCCGGCCGACATTTTGAAGAAGGCGGGCATCACCCGCGCTCGTTCCTAAGCGAGAGCGGGAACGCCGAGAAAACCGGCTAACAAGACTCGTCCATCCTCACTCCCGAGTAGCGCCGACGTGGCGCGCTCGGGGTGAGGCATGAGTCCGACAACATTTCCGGCCTCATTGCTGACCCCAGCGATATCGTCGCGAGACCCGTTCGGATTGTTGCGGTAGCGCAGCACGATTTGATCGCGAGCGACCAACATGTCGTGCGTCGCGTCATCGCAGGTATACGCGCCGGAGAAGTGGTTGATCGGAACGCTGAGTTCTTGACCCACAGTCGCGCCCCTGGTCAACACCGAGCGAGTGGAGCTCACCACGACCGTCGTGGGCTCACATAAGAATGTCAGACCACGGTTCTTCTGCAGTGCCCCCGGCAGGAGACCAGCCTCCGTGAGAACCTGGAAACCGTTGCAGATCCCGAGGACCGGTCCCCCGTCGGCGGCGAAGGCCGCGACGGCGTCCATGACGGGCGAGAACCGAGCGATCGCTCCCGGACGCAAGTAGTCACCGTGGGCGAAACCCCCGGGGAGAATGATCGCGTCCACGTCGGTGATGGTGGTCGTGGAGTGCCACACGAACGTCGACGTCGCGCCCAACGACTCGACGGCCAAAGCCGCGTCGTACTCACAGTTGGAACCGGGAAAAACCACTACTCCTACGCGCGCCGTCATGTCTTAGTCTCCTTCGAAGTCATCTGCGATACCGCGTCGCGCACGAGTGATCTGTGCGGCGTGCTCTTCAGCGTGCTCGGCGTAGATGCGCAACCAGTCGCGAAAGCTGTACGGCCCCGACTCGGTGTGCACGCCCGAGCGCTCCATGTCCTGTGCGTCCACGCGGTCCAAGAGAACTGACGTCGCCTCGCGCACCGCACGAAACACCGTCAACGACGAGGCGACAGGAAGTTCCTCGTAGCCGAGCGCCGGCGTCGTGGCCCACAGACCTTCGTCGTAGCCCTGAATACTGGGGTTCGTCTCGGCGAGAAGTCGTCGAGCCCGCAGGTACGAGTTCGTCTCCGAATCAGCGAGATGGTGCACGACCATACGCGCGGACCACTCGTCGCCGACGCGACGGTCCCATTCGTCCTCGGTGATGCCGAGAAGCGCGTCATCGACGAGCCCGACCCCCGCGCGATAACGCTCGATCAATCGTTGATCGTCCGCAGAGAGTGGGTCACGCTCGATGGCTGAGCTCACCGAGTGGCCTCCACGCGAACCACGCTCTGCTCAATCACGGGATTCGATAACAACCGATCGGCCAGGCCCTGCGCGTTGCGCACGGCCTCGTCCTCACTTGCGGCCTCGATGGAGAATCGAAACGCCTTACCGGCACGAACGTCGCTCACGCCGGTGAATCCGAGTGCCGGTAGGGCGCGCTCGATGGTCGCGCCCTCCGGATCCGCGATACCGGGACGGAGGGACACCTCAACGAGAACGGAGTAGATCATTGCCCTCGACCGTACCAGTCACGCAGGGAACGTCCGGTCACGGTTTCGTAGGCCGCGACGTAGCGAGCGGCGGTGATGGACACGATTTCCTCGGGCACCGGGGGCGGGGGTGGCGTCTTGTCCCAGCCCTGTTCGGTCAACCAATCGCGGAAGGGTTGCTTGTCGAATGCCGGTGGCACCTCGCCGGCGACAACCTGATCGGCGGGCCAGAGGCGTGACGAGTCGGGCGTGATCACCTCGTCGCACAACACCAATTGTCCGTCCACGTAGCCGAGTTCGAACTTGGTGTCCGCGAGAATCAAACCGGCTTTCGCCAGGAGTTGCGAGGCCCGCGTGAAGAGATCGACGCACAATGCCGCCGCCTTTCCCAAGGTCTCGGTACCCACGATCGCGGCCGCGGCGTCCATATCAATATTGACGTCGTGCCCCTCATCGGTCTTGGTGGATGGCGTGAACATCGGTTGATCGAAAGCGTCCGTGAGCCGCATCCCGGCGGGCACGGCCATGTGGTGCACTGTGCCGGTGCTCGAGTATTCGGCGTACGCCGATCCGGCGAGCCGGCCGCGCACGATGCACTCAATGGGCAGCATCTGCGCGCGACGCACCAGCATCGTGCGGCCGTGCCAGTCCAGCTCACCAAGGAATCCGGGAACATACGTGTCAATCACGGCGGGGTCGCAACTCACGAGCGAGGTCGGCACACCGTCACCCAGTTCGTGGACCCAGTAATTGGTGAGGGCCGTGAGTACACGACCCTTGTTCGGAATCGGCTCCGCCATCACGACGTCGAAGGCGCTCAAGCGATCGGACGCCACCATCAATAGATGATCCTCGCCCACCGCGTAGAGGTCACGAACCTTGCCCCGGTAGATGGGAGAGAGGTTCAGCGAATTCACGCCGGTTGCCACCATGTCAATGCCTCCAAAAATCGTCCGCGGTGAACGAGCATGCGCTGGGCGTCAAAGGCGACGTCCAATTGATCCGAGCTCAGCGTGACCTGCTCATCGTCATCAATGACGGAGCGAAACGGCGTCCGCGTTTCAATTGCGCGACGAGCCGCGGCTTGCACGATGCGGTAGGCGTCGTCGCGAGAGAGTCCCGACTCCACCAAGGCCAGCAGTACCGATTGGCTATAGACGAGACCAAGGGAGTGCACCTCAAGATTCTCGAGAGCGCGCTGCGGATGTAGAACCAACCCGTCGACGAGACCCGTGGCCTTGCGCAACATGTAGACGGTGAGCTGCAGAGCGTCCGGCAGGACCACTCGCTCCACACTCGAGTGCGAAATGTCGCGTTCGTGCCAGAGAGCCACATCCTCGAGACCCGCTACGAGGTAGCCACGCAGCACTCGTGCGAGACCGCACAAACGTTCCGAGAGAACCGGATTTCTCTTGTGCGGCATTGCGGACGAACCCTTTTGACCCTTGCCGAAGGGCTCTTCGGCTTCGCCGACCTCGGTACGTGCGAGGTGTCGAATCTCCAGGGCCACTTGTTCCATCGTCGTGCCCACAGCGGCACACGCGTACAGCAGCTCGGCGTGGCGATCGCGGGCGATGACCTGGGTGGCCGGCACCGGGGTCAGACCAAGGTGCTCGCAGACGTAGTCCTCAACGGCCGGATCAATGTTCGAAAACGTTCCGACCGCGCCCGATAGCTTTCCGACCGCGATCGCGGCGCGCGCCTTGGTCATGCGCTCTAGGTCACGATTGGCTTGCAGCGCGAAGAGCGCGAACTTCGCGCCGTAGGTCGTGGGCTCGGCGTGCATGCCGTGCGTGCGTCCCGTGATCGGCCAATCAATCGTCTCGGCCGCACGTCGCGTCAACGCGTCCCGTAAGGCGCGCACTTCTTCAATGGCGATATCGGCCGCTTTGGTGAGCGTTGTACAGAGCGCAGTGTCCACGACGTCTGAGGACGTGAGTCCGTAGTGGATCCACGCTCCCTCGGGCATACCGATGCGGGACTGCACGATGTCGACGAAGGCCGCGGTGTCGTGATTGGTGATGAGCTCGCGTTCGTCGACGGCGGCGACGAATTCCTCATCGATGATCGGACGTCGCGCGCGCAGGATTCGCGCGTCGTCACTCGGAATCACCCCAATGTGCGCGAGACCCTCGGCGGCGAGGAGTTCCACCTCGAGCATCGTGTCGAAACGCGCCACGTCACTGAACAGGGCCGCGACGTCTTTGGGTGCGTATCTCGAAATCATGGTTCTCCTATGCGACGCTTCGGGCGATGTCGGTGCGCATCACGCGACCGGGGAAGGTCACAGTCGCCGCCGCGCGATACGCCTTCTCGCGCGCGGACGCCACTGAGTCGGCGACCGCGGTGATGGTGAGCACCCGACCACCGGCGGTGACGAAGTCGCCCTGCTCGTTGCGTCGGGTGCCCGCGTGGAAGACGGTGACACCGTCAACGGAGTCGCGCAGTTGTCCGTCGTCACCAAGTCCGTTGATGATCTCCCCGTAGCGGGGAGACGTCGGGTAGCCCTCCGCGGCGAGCACCACCGTCACGGCCGCCTGTGTACTAAAACGAGGGACCTCGCTGAGTGTGCCATTTGCCGCGGCGAAGAGAATCTCGCTCAGATCGTCAGCAAACAGAGGCACGATGACTTCGGTCTCGGGGTCACCGAAACGCACGTTGTACTCCAGCAGTTTCGGTCCCGACGACGTGAGCATGATGCCGGCGTAGAGGACGCCGCGATATTCAATGCCCTGACGTCGCAGCTCACGCATCGTGGGTTCCACGATGTCGTGCATCACCTGGTCCACCAACGCAGGCGTCATGACCGACAGGGGCGCGAGCGCGCCCATGCCCCCCGTATTCGGCCCACGATCACCATCACCCACGCGCTTGAAGTCCTGCGCCGGCACGAGCGGGACGGCTCGCTCTCCGTCGCACAGAACAAGGAGGGAACACTCCTCTCCCGCGAGGCCCTCTTCGATCACGACGCGCGAACCCGCGTCACCGAAGGCGTCACCCGAGAGCTTCGCCCGCACGTCCGCTTCCGCCTCGGCGAGCGAGGTGGTGACGAGAACGCCCTTGCCCGCGGCGAGTCCGTCGGTCTTGACCACGTAGGGCGGCGAGAACCGACGGAGAAGCGCAACGGCCTCGTCGGGATTATCAAAGGTGCCGAAGTCAGCGGTCGGGACATTAGCGGCGGCCAGGAGTTCCTTCATGTAGGCCTTCGAGCCCTCGAGCCTCGCGCCGTCCTCATTCGGTCCAAAGACAATCTTCCCTTGGGCGCGCAGGCGGTCGGCCAGTCCCGCCACCAGTGGCGTTTCGGGTCCGATCACGAAGAGATCGGCGGTGAGATCGAGCGGGCTCGCCGAGGTGCAGAACAAACCGGCGGCTCGCATTCCGTCATTCCCCGGCGTAACGGTTACCTGGGCGCTGTGCGCGAGTCCCCAGGCCAACGCGTGTTCGCGCGCGCCGGCACCCACGACGACACAGCGCATCACGATGGTCGAACGAATTGCTCTCGACCGGGTCCGACACCGACCACGGAAATCTCCACGCCGATGGTGTCCGCGAGGAAGGCCACGTAGTCACGGGCCTCCTTCGGCAATTGGTCGTACGTCGTAAAGGCGCTGAGATCCGTCTTCCAACCCGGTAGTTCTTCGTAGATCGGCGTGGCGGCGTGGAACACGGACTGGTGATACGGCGGGTAGTCGTAGCGCACACCGTCGGCCTCGTACCCCACGCACACCAGGATCGAATCGAGTGTGTCGAGAATGTCGAGCTTCGTGAGCGCGATCTCGGTAAGGGAGTTGAGCCGCACGGCTTGACGCGCCATGACGGCGTCGAACCAGCCCACACGACGGCGACGTCCAGTATTGGTGCCGAACTCGTGACCTCGTTCCACCAACAACTCGGCGAGGTCGCCGTCAACTTCGGTCGGGAAGGGACCCGCGCCCACGCGCGTGACGTAGGCCTTTGCGATACCAACGATGCGCGACAGATCGCGCGGTCCGAGTCCCGATCCCGTGCACGCACCACTGGCCACTGGGTTCGAGGACGTCACGAAGGGGTAGGTGCCGTGGTCGAGGTCGAGGAAGGTCGCCTGCGCGCCCTCTAAGAGAATGTTGCGTCCCGCGGCCAACGCGTCGTGGAGGTAGGTCACGGTGTCGGCGATCATCGGCGCAATGCGCGGTCGGTACTCGTCGAGGTAGCGCGCGGAGATCTCTTTGGCGTCCAGCGGTAGACGGTTGTACACCTTGGCGAGAACGGCGTTCTTCTCCATCAGCGCGACGTCCAACTTCTGTCGGAAGATCTTCTCGTCGAGCAGGTCCTGGACGCGAAGACCGACGCGCGTGGCCTTATCGGCGTACGCCGGACCAATCCCGCGCTTGGTGGTGCCGAGGGCGTTCTTGCCCAAGAACCGCTCGGTGACCCGGTCCAACTCCTGGTGATACGGCATGATCAGGTGCGCGTTACCCGAGACCATCAACGCCGACGTGTCGACGCCCTTGGCCTCGAGGGTGTCCATTTCACTGAGGAGGACACCCGGGTCGACCACGACACCATTCCCGATCACCGGGGTGACGGCGGGATAGAGGATGCCGCTCGGAATGAGCTGGAGGGCGAAGGCTTCGCCGTCGACCACGATGCGGTGTCCCGCGTTGTGACCCCCCTGGTAGCGAACGACGACGTCCATTTCCTTGGCGAGGAGGTCGGTGAGCTTCCCCTTGCCTTCGTCGCCCCATTGGGTTCCGACTACTACGGTTGCAGGCACTGGGCTCCTTCGAGTCGGCCACCTTGACGACTTATCCTACCCCAGTACGTCGAGGCCGCTTCGTGCTCAGCGCAGGACGAGATCGCCGCTGTCGACGTCAACGGTGATCGTGTCACCGTCGCGGTAACGACCCTGCAGCACCGCGAGTGCAATGGGGTCCTCGAGTCGTCGTTGAATCACGCGCTTGAGGGGTCGAGCGCCGTAGGCGGGCTCGAATCCCTCGTGCGCCAGGAACTTCGACGCGCTGTCGGTCACGTGCAGCACCATGCGGCGTTCCGCCAAACGGCGACGCAGCCGACCCAATTGGATGCCGACGATGATTTCGAGATCCTTCTCCTCGAGTGGCCGGAAGCGAATGATGTCGTCCACGCGATTGATGAACTCGGGTCGGAAAAAATCGAGCGGATCGCCGGCCAAATTACTCGTCATGATGAACACGACGTTGGTGAAATCGACCGTGCGGCCCTGACCGTCGGTCAACCGACCGTCGTCGAGCACCTGGAGGAGCAAGTTGTAGACGTCCGGGTGAGCTTTTTCGATTTCGTCCAACAACACCACGGCGTAGGGACGACGTCGAATGGCTTCGGTGAGTTGACCGCCCTCCTCGTAGCCCACGTATCCGGGGGGAGCACCAATCAAGCGGCTCACGGCGAACTTCTCCATGTACTCACTCATGTCGAGTCGCACCATGGCGCGATCGTCGTCGAAGAGAAATTCGGCGAGCGCCCGGGCCAGCTCCGTCTTACCAACACCCGTAGGGCCCAAGAACAAGAACGAGCCAATAGGACGTTGCGGATCAGAGAGTCCGGCGCGCGAGCGGCGCACCGCGTTCGCCACCGCCACGACCGCCTCGTCCTGACCGACGACGCGCGAGTGAAGTAATTCCTCCATCCGCACCAACTTGTCGACCTCGCCCTCGAGCATCTTGCTCACGGGCACCCCGGTCCAACGACTGACGACGTCGGCGATGTCTTCGGCGTCGACTTCCTCTTTGAGAAACGCGCCGTGGGATTGCAGGGTTGCGAGTTCGTTGGTGGCCGCCAGTGCGTCACCTTCGATGCTCGGTAATACGCCGTAACGAATCGCCGAGGCTCCCGCGAGATCGCCGTCGCGTTCCAAGCGCTCGGCTTCGGCCTTTTTGTCCTCAAAGCTCTGTTTGGCCGCGCGAATGCGGTCAATGACTTGCTTTTCACTCTGCCAACGTGCGGCGAGAGCGTCGGAAGTCTCACGTTGTTCGGCGAGTTCCTCGTCGAGTTTCGCGAGACGCTCCACGCTCGCCTCGTCCGTTTCGCGCTCGAGGGCTAGGTGCTCAATTTCCAATTGCCGAATGCGACGCAGCACGACGTCGAGTTCGGTCGGCACCGAGTCAATTTCGATGCGCAACCGCGAGGCCGCCTCGTCAATGAGGTCGATCGCCTTGTCCGGTAGGAATCGATTCGGAACGTACCGGTGCGACAAGGTGGCCGCCGCCACCAGCGCGGAGTCCTGGATGCGCACGCCGTGGTGCACCTCGTAACGCTCCTTCAAGCCGCGCAGGATCGCGACAGTGTCCTCTACCGAGGGCTCTCCTACGAAGACTTGCTGGAAACGACGTTCGAGGGCGGCGTCCTTTTCGATGTACTGGCGATACTCATCGAGCGTGGTTGCGCCAATAAGCCGCAACTCGCCACGGGCGAGCAGGGGCTTGATCATGTTGCCCGCGTCCATCGCTCCCTCGGCCGCGCCGGCGCCCACGATGGTGTGCAACTCGTCAATGAAGGTGATCACCTCACCATTGGCATCCTGAATTTCCTTGAGGACGGCCTTGAGTCGTTCTTCGAACTCGCCGCGATACTTAGCTCCGGCCACCATGGAGCCGAGGTCGAGCGCAATGAGTCGTCGGCCGCGCAGAGACTCCGGCACGTCGCCTTCGACGATGCGCAACGCGAGACCCTCGACGATCGCGGTCTTACCAACGCCCGGCTCGCCAATAAGGACGGGGTTGTTCTTCGTTCGTCGAGCCAGAACTTGGATGACGCGACGAATCTCCTCGTCACGACCAATGACCGGGTCGAGTTTGCCCATACGGGCGAGCACGGTGAGATCACGGCCGTATTTCTCGAGGGACTGAAACGTCTCCTCGGGATTTTCCGACGTGATCCGCGCCGACCCACGAATGGAGCGCAGTGCCCCCAGCAAGGCTTCGCGTGTGGTCCCGAGAAGCTCGGCCCAGGCCACAATCACGTGATCGGCCGAGAGATACTCATCGCCGAGATCGCTCCGCAGAGCGTCGGCCGCTTCGAGCCCTTCGCGCGCCTCGCGCGAGAGTCCCGGCTGACTTCCCCCCACCGAGCGGGGTTGGTTCGCGACCGATTCATTCAGGTTCGCGGCGATAGCGATGGGGTCGAGACCGGCGGCCGACAGCAATGGTCGTGCGACGCCGTCGGCCTGATTGAGGAGCGCGAGCAGCAAGTGCTCGGGCGTGACGTACGGATTACCCGCGGCCGTGGCTTGACTGGTCGCGGCCTGAAAAGCCTCGCGGGTCTTGACGGTCCAACGTTGCGGATCGAGGGCCATGATGACAACCTCCTTGTGGTGTTACCTCGTTGATCGACGCTGTGCGTCGACGAAGATGGCGACGGTGTTATTCACCGGCACGAGATCACGGCGGTACTGACGATGCGTCGCCTCGACGTGTTGGCGAATCTCACCACCGACCTCGGCGAGCTTGCGCTCAGCGGCTTCGAGGCGCGCCTCGAGGGCCAAGATGCGCTTGACGCCCTCTAAGTTCACGCCCTCGTTGGTCAGTTCCTGAATACGCCGCAATCGCGCGAGGTCGGCTTCGGAGAACCGACGCGACCCGCCGCTCGTGCGCGAAGGATCCAATAGTCCCGTGCGTTCGTAATTACGCAAGGTCTGCGGGTGCACGCCCGCCAATTGCGCGGCCACCGAGATGACGTAGACCGCCCGAATGTCCGGCTGATTACTCACCACTTACATCCTCGTGCAGGGCCGCGGCCAATTTCTCGGTCGCCGCCTTTTGTTCCTTGTTCAATTTCTTGGGCACGGTCACGTTCACCGTGACGAGCAGATCCCCCTCGGCGTGCTTGCCCGAGGCCGGCACGCCACGGCCGCGCACGCGCATCGTGGTTCCCGGCTGCGTTCCGGCGGGAATCTTGAGCGTCACCGGATCACCGAGCGTGGGGACGTCGACGTTGGTGCCGAGCATGGCGTGGACCACCGAGATGGAGACGGTGGTCGTCACGTGACGTCCGCGCCGGCCGAAGTTGGCGAGGGGCGCGACCCGAATATCGACGAAGAGGTCACCGGCGGGTCCGCCGTTCTGGCCCGGCGCTCCCTTGCCCTTTAGACGGATACGTTGTCCGTCCTCGACACCCGCGGGAATGCGCACGTTGACCTTGCGACTCGAGAGCGCGCGACCGGTGCCGTGACAGTCACCGCACGGCGTGACGACCTTGCCCCCTCGTCCCTGACAATTGGGACAGACACTCGAGAGTGAGAAGGGACCCTGGTCGTCATTCAGGACTCCGCGACCCTGGCATCGTTCGCAGGTCGCAAAGCCCGCGCCGGGGGCCGCACCACTGCCACCGCAGGTGCGACACGGATCATCGGTCGGGATCGAGACCGCGGCCGTGACACCGGCGACGGCGTCCGTAAAGTTCAAGTTGAGCGCGGTCTCAATGTCGTTACCGCGCTGCGCGCGCTGACGACGTCCACCGAACAACCCACCCAAGAGGTCACCGAAGTCACCAAAACCCTCGGTGCGAAATGTCGTGCCGCCGGGAGCTCCGCCACCATTAAACCCAAAGCCCGACGCCGCCGGACCGAGCCGGCGAACCTCGTCGTACTCCTTGCGCTTGGCGGGATCACCGAGGACGTCATTGGCCGCGGTGATCTCCTTGAAGCGTTCTTCGGACCCGGGATTGGTGTCGGGGTGATGCTCCTTCGCCAACTTGCGGTAGGCGCGCGTGATCTCCTTCTCCGTCGCCGTGGCGGAAACACCCAGAACCTTGTAGTAGTCCTTGTCGAACCACTCGCGCTCGGCCATTTACCCCTTCACTCTCACCATGGCGGGACGCAACACGGCGCCCTTCCAGAGATACCCGGCCCGCAGAACATCGTCGACGATCTGCTGGCCGTCGCCGTCCCCTTCGACGTGCGCGACGGCGTCGTGCACCTGGGGGTCAAAGACATCCCCCGCGCGGTCCACGCGCACGAGACCCTCTTTGGCCAAAGTGTCGATGAGCAAGCTGCGCGCCTGCACCAACGCCTTCGCCTCGAGACTCTCCAACTCCTCGGTCGCCGCAGCACCAAAGTGCGCCTGCGCCAGATCGAGAGCGTCGATGACGGGGAGCAACTTGCTGATGACGTCCGCGGCGGCACGGCCGGCGGTTTCCTCGGCCGTGCGCGCCACGCGCTTGCGGTAATTCTCAAAGTCCGCCTGCAGCCGTTGCAGCGCGTCGAGGTACTCGTCGCGCTGACGTTCGGCCTCGCTCAGGAGAACTTCCTCCGCCTCGAGGACAACCTCGGACTCGCCGGGCTCCTCGGGCAGTTCGGGGGAGAACTCGTCGCTCACTGCTCGTCCACAATCTCGGCGTCAACAATGTCGTCGTCGTTGATCGCACCCGCGTCACCGGCCGGGGCCGATGCGTTCTGCGCGGCCGCCTGCTCGTAGAGACGCTGGGAGAAGCTCTGGCTCACGGTCAGCAACTTCTCGGTGGCGTCCTTGATCGGCTCAAGGTCCGTACCTTCGAGCGTCGTCTTGAGCGCGGCGAGCGCAGCTTCGACGTCCTCTTTCTCGGTGCCCTGGAACGACTCGGCCTGATCCTTCAGCAACTTCTCGGTCGAGTAGACGAGACCGTCGGCGTTGTTACGCACTTCGGCTTCCTCGCGACGCTGACGGTCGTCCTCGGCGTGCGACTCCGCGTCGCGCACCATGCGGTCAATCTCGTCCTTGGACAACGAGGAGCCACCGGTGATCGTCATTGACTGCGTGGTGCCCGTCGCGATGTCCTTGGCGGACACGTGGACGATGCCGTTGGCGTCGATGTCGAAGGCGACTTCGATCTGCGGTACGCCACGCGGCGCGGGCGGGATACCCACCAGCTGGAACTTGCCGAGGGTCTTGTTGTACGACGCCATCTCGCGCTCGCCTTGGAGGACGTGCACCTCTACCGACGGCTGGTTGTCGTCCGCCGTCGTAAAGATCTGGCTCTTCTTCGTCGGAATGGTCGTGTTGCGCTCGATGAGCTTGGTCATCACGCCACCCTTGGTCTCGATACCGAGCGACAACGGAGTCACGTCGAGCAGAAGGATGTCCTTGACCTCACCCTTCAACACACCGGCCTGCACCGCGGCACCCACGGCCACGACTTCGTCCGGGTTCACACCCTTGTTGGGCTCCTTACCGGTGACGCGCTGGACCAGTTCCTGGACGGCCGGGATACGAGTGGAACCACCCACCAAGATGACGTGGTCAATCTTCTCGAGGGTCATGCCCGCGTCCTTGATCGCCTGGTCGAACGGCTTCTTGCAACGTTCGACCAAGTCCGCGGTCAGTTCGTTGAACTTGGCGCGCGTGAGCTTGAGGTCGAGGTGCTTCGGGCCGTCGGCCGTCGCGGTGATGAAGGGCAGGTTCACTGTCGTCTCCTGCACGGACGACAATTCGATCTTGGCCTTCTCGGCGGCTTCCTTCAAACGCTGCACGGCCATCTTGTCCTGCGACAGGTCGACGCCTTCGGTGTCCTTGAAGGTCTTGACCAACCAGTTCATGACGGCGTCGTCCCAGTCGTCACCACCGAGGTGGGTGTCACCCGCGGTCGACTTCACTTCGAAGACGCCGTCAGCGATCTCGAGCACCGAGACGTCAAAGGTGCCACCACCGAGGTCGAAGACGAGCACCGTCTGCTCTGCGGAACCCTTGTCGAGTCCGTAGGCGAGGGCGGCGGCCGTCGGCTCGTTGACGATACGCAGGACTTCGAGTCCGGCGATCTGTCCGGCTTCCTTGGTCGCGGTGCGCTGCGCGTCGTCGAAGTACGCGGGCACCGTGATGACGGCCTGGGTGACCGTGTCGCCCAGGTACGCCTCGGCGTCACGCTTCAACTTCTGGAGGATGCGCGCGGAGATTTCCTGCGCCGTGTACTTCGTGCCATCAATGTCGATGTTCCAGTTGGTGCCCATGTGACGCTTCACTGAGCGAATGGTGCGGTCCGGGTTCGTGATCGCCTGACGCTTGGCCACTTCACCGACCAGTACCTCACCGGTCTTGGAAAATCCGACGACTGACGGCGTCGTGCGCCCGCCCTCCGCGTTGGGGATGACGACGGGCTCGCCCGCCTCCAAAACGCTCACCACTGAGTTGGTGGTTCCGAGGTCGATTCCGACTGCCTTAGCCATGTGTGACTCCTTGTTCGTCTCCACCGAGCTCGGTCCTTCCGACCCGCTGGATCTGCTGAAACAAGAATATCAAAGTTGATAGGAGACTTGTCAAGTTTTTTCTAACTTCTTAACTCAACTATAGAAAATGTCAGTCTTTGCAAGGTTTCTCGTACATTTCTAGCCTCAGTGACGCTGGACCATCACGTCACGGGCAACCTCACGGGCTAGTTTCAGGATTGTGCTCGCGTCACTCGTTGCCCTCTTCATCGTCATTGGGATCGTTCTCTTTCTTCTCGCCGTCGCCGGACTCGCGGTGGAGATCTGGGCGATCGTCGACGTCGCCCAGCGCCCCGAAAGCGATTATGTGGGGGTGAGCCTGGACCGAACGAGTTGGCTGATCTTGCTCGTCGTGCTCTGCGTGCTGGCCGGTCCCGTCGGGCTCGGTGTGGCGATCTACTACCTGGCCGCCATCCGTCCCCGCCTGAATTCTCACCGGTAGCCGGAGCTGTCACCACTCGCACGAAAGATTCCCTCTCTACCGCACAGGAAGTAGGTGAGAAAAGGAGTCATCGTGAACACTCGTCGTTGGATCGGTGCCGGAATAGCTGTCGCACTCCTCGCCGTAGCGAGCGTTCTCGTAGTGGTGACGAAGTCAACCACCACACCGTCGCCACAGAATGGTCCCGTGCCGACGGGCGCGACGGTACTGACGTGGACGTATCCGATGCCCCTACCCGGACACGTAGCTACGGGGAAGATGACCATCACGAATCCGACCGTGATCGCGCGCGTTCGTTCCCTCATTAATGCCCTGCCCGAGACGAACTATCCCGTCGGCACGATCTGTCCCGCCGACGCGATGTTCCCCTTTACGGTGTCCTTTGCGACAAGTCCCCACGCTGCTCCCTTCGCCACGGTGGTCTTCCAATTGGGTGGTTGCCCGACGGCGACCGTCCACGTTCACGGCACGCAGCTCCGCCACACCCTCGGCAACTGGTCGCTACCGACGCAGTACGCCGTGATTCAGAAAGTGATCTCGCCGCAAGGTATTCCGGTCGCCTAAGGACCTAGCCCTGCGGCTCGATCTGCGGCACGCGCCGGGGCCACCAGAAGTTGTCGTCAGTGAGGAAACACAATGCCGGCACCAGAACGGTGCGCACCAACAGGGTGTCGAGCAAGACACCGAGGCCCACGATCACGCCCACCTGCGTGAGGGTAATCAGCGGCAGAACGCCGAGAACGGCGAACACCGCGGCGAGCAGGACGCCCGCCGACGTGATCACGACACCGGTCACCGAGAGTGCGTGGACCATCGACGTCTTGGTATCCGCGTGGCGTCGCTCTTCCATGACGCGCGTGACCAAGAAGATGTTGTAGTCCGAGCCGAGCGCCGCCAAGAAAATGAACGCAATCAGGGGCGCACCGACGTCCACGCCCGCGAACTTGTAGACGTAGTGGAACAGGTACTGGCTCGCCCCGAGCGCGGCGAAATAACTCGCGACCACCGTGAGCAACAAGAGCACCGGTGCGACCAGGGCGCGCAGCACCAGCAACAGGACGAGGAAGACCACGAGGAGCACGAGGGGAATGATCAAGTTCCGGTCGTGGTGCCACGCGGTGCGACTGTCGAGGTCTTGAGCGACGGTGCCACCCACCAACGCGTGAGCCTCGGGAACCGCGTGCACCGCATCGCGCAGTGACGTGATGGTGTCATACGCCGGCGCCGTATCAGGAGCAGCCGCCAAGACCACATTGATCTGAGTGATGGTGCCGTTCGTCTCACCCAGCATCGCCGAGGACACGCCACTCACACCGCGCGCGGTCGCGAGAACACTCGAGGCTTGCGGCGTCTGCGAGATGACGGCCACGGGTGCCGTCGTGCCGGCCGGGAAGGCGCGCGCCAACGTCTCTTGACCCAGCACCGACTCCGGGGGCGTGCGGAATGACTGCGATTGGCTCAGTCCTAAAGAAATGCCAAACACGCCGCTGGCGAGCAACCCGAGAACGACGACGCTGAGGATGGTGGCGACCAGAGCGCGACGACGCACCAGTCGACCCAAGCGGCCGAAGTAGCCGTCGTCGTGCTTGGAGGACGATCCCACCACCGGACGCACCGGCCAGAAGAGTCCGCGACCGAAGAGCACGAGGACCGCGGGGAGAAGTCCAAGCGCCGCCACAACCGCGACCGCCACACCAATCGCGCACGCAACACCGAGCGAGCGCGTCGAGGGAATCAGGGCGAACACCAGGGTCAGCAAACTAAGGACCACCGTGCCGCCGCTCGCGAGAATGGCGGGCACCGAACCACGCAGGGCCACCGCCATGGCGTCGTGTCGATCCTCGTGGACCCGAAGTTCGTCGCGATACCGCGATATCAGGAGGAAGGAATAGTCCGTTCCCGCACCAAAGACGAGGACCGACAAGATGCCACTGGTCGCGGCGTCGAAGGTCAAACCGAGATGGGGCAAGATCGCGCCGGCGAGCGCCGCGGCCAGCTGGGAGGCCATGCCGATCACGAACAGGGGCACGAGCCACAACCACGGACTGCGGTAGGTGATCACGAGGAGGAGGGCAACCACCAACACGGTCGCGAGCAAGAGTTTGACGTCCGCGCCGCTAAAGACGTTGGCGAGGTCGGCGGTGAATCCCGCTTCGCCCGTGACCTGCACGGTGAGACCGGCGGGTAAGTCGGTTGCGGCGATGCGGCGAATCTCCTTGACGTCGTTCGTGATCACCGTTGTGTCTTGGGTTTGCGCGATCGGGACAACGACGTAGGCAACGTTGTCCGAGGTCGCGGTGGGCAGTGGACCCTGGTGCGGTACGCCAAAGTCCAGCTCCGCAAGTGCGGCTTCGCGCTGGGCGATGGCGGCGTGGTCGGCCGCGGTCAGGGGACCGTCGCTGCGGCTGTAGACCACGACCGCCGAGGTCTCACGCGCGCTCGGCAGGGTCGCCTGCAGTTTGGCGACTTGAGCCGACTCCGATGAGGAGGGAATTTCGAGTGGTGAGCTATTGGACGCCGTGACCCCGAGTCCCCCAATGAGTCCACCGAACACCAGTACCAAAAAGACCACCGTGAACCACGCCCCGCGCCGGCTCGTGATGCGCTGTACCCACTCATTCATGTCGAAGTCCCCATCGTCTGGTTCTGTACGAGTTGGATGGTACCGGTGACCTTGGTCCCCTTCGTTCACCCCCGACAGCCAATTTCGCTCACTACGCTTTGGCTATGGCTGATCTCATCCTGCTCCGACACGGTCGTTCCCAATGGAACGAACTCAATCTCTTTACCGGCTGGCACGACGTCGATCTCGTCGCCCAGGGTGAAAGCGAGGCCCGCACGGCCGGCGAGTTACTCGCGGCTGAGACTGACCTCGACCTGCGGTCGCTACACACCTCACTCTTGACGCGCGCCATTCGCACCGCGGAACTCGCTCTCTACGCTGCGGGTCGCTCGTGGCTGCCCGTCACCCGCGACTGGCGGCTCAACGAACGTCACTACGGCGACCTCACCGGCAAGGACAAGAAGGAGACGGCCGAGAAGTTCGGGATGGATCAACTCAAGTTGTGGCGCCGCAGCTACGACGTCCCACCGCCGCCCATGCCCGAAGGCGACCCGCGTCGCAGCGACCACGACCCTCGCTACCGCGACCTCGCGCCCGCACAGATTCCCGCCACCGAATGTTTGAAGGACGTGGTTGCTCGTGCCACTCCGTATTTCCATGACGTGCTGGCGCCGGATCTTCGCGCCCAAGCCGCCCGCGGCGGCGCGGTGTTGGTCGTCGCGCACGGCAACTCCCTACGCGCACTGCGCATGATGCTCGAAGGCATCGCGCCGGACGAGATCACCGAACTAGAGATCCCGACGGGTATTCCCTTCAGGTACACACTCGACGACAACCTCTCGGTTGTCGCGGGGACCTACCTCGGGGACCCCAACGCCGCGGCGGCCGCCGCCGAAGCGGTCGGCCGCCAAGCGGGCTGAGGCGAAGGGTCGAACGCTAGATCGCGTCGACGCCCTTCTCGTTCGTGCGTACGCGCACGGCGGTGTCCACCGGCACGACCCACACCTTGCCGTCACCGATCTTGCCGGTTTGGGCACTGGTCACGATGCCCTCGACGACGTCGTCCACTTGGGCGTCGTCGACGAGAACTTCCAACTTCAACTTCGGAACGAAGTCCACTTCGTACTCGGCCCCGCGGTACACCTCGGTGTGTCCGCGCTGGCGACCGAAGCCCTGGGCCTCAGTGACGGTCATGCCGTTCACGCCGAGGCTCTTGAGCTTCTCCTTCACGTCATCGAGCTTGAAGGGCTTCACAATGGCGACTACTAATTTCATTGTTCTATCCGTTTCTCTCTAGTTCAGTTCTTAGCCGAGAGGGACGTAATCCGCTCGGAGAAGGTTTCGGACGGGAAGGCCTCTTCGTCGTGGATGGCGAGGTCACCGACCTCGAGAACCGCGTCGGGTTCACGTAGACCACGCAGCACGAACTTCACCAGGTAGAAGATGATCGCCGTAGCGACCGCGGTGAAGCCGATGATCCACGCCGCGGCGAGAAGCTGCTCCCACTCCTGGTGCCAGCTGTGCGTGTAGAGAACGCCACCGACCGAGAAGAACGTGCTGCCGTGGTAGTTCTTGCCCGCCGAGCCGAACTGAAGCATGCCCGGGTCGGCCAGGATGCCGACCAACAGACCACCAACGAGACCGGCGATGCCGTGTGTGTAGACCACACCGAAGGCGTCATCGACCTTGGAGAAGGGACGAACCTTGCTCAAGTAGTTCCACGCCACCCAGACGATGGACGACGCCGTCAAACCGACGAGAATCGCGCCGAGGCCGTTCACCCAGCCCGCCGAGGGCGTAATGGCGACGAGACCACAGAGCATGCCGTTCAGCGCACCCAAGAACGTGGGCTTCTTGTGCTTCGAGAAGAACATGTCGAGGGCCAACCACGCCAACACACCGGTCGCCGTGGCGACGTTGGTGTTGAGCACGGCGGAGGCCGCGTCGGCACCCGCGTAGAAGGGGTCACCACCGTTGAAGCCGTTCCAGCCCATCCACAAGAGACCGGCACCAATGGCCACCATCATCATGTTCGACGGCACTGAGGTGCGGTCGCGCTTGAGACGGGGACCGACGATGGCGGCACCGACGAAGGCGGCCACACCAGCGGAGAGGTGAATCACGTAACCGCCGGAGTAGTCAACTGCACCCTTCTGGGCGAAGAATCCACCACCCCAGAGGAGCGCGGCGTTGATGCAGTAGACGAAGGTGATCCACAGCGGCACGATCAACAACCACGCCTTGAACTTCAGTCGACCGACGAGGCCAACGA
>Ga0208111_1000167_pt1 | contig 20672 bp, 17 predicted proteins | sample CryBogCBH08Aug08_FD_184605 | JGI IMG/M metagenome (GOLD analysis project Ga0208111, IMG submission 184605) | Freshwater microbial communities from Crystal Bog, Wisconsin, USA - CBH08Aug08 (SPAdes) (version 2) | ecosystem: Environmental > Aquatic > Freshwater > Lake | place: Crystal Bog... | reverse complement strand
AACCAAGCCGGTGTTATTGCCAATGCTGCTTTTGGTTTTGCTAATGGTGTATCAACCAACACCACGGCAGCATTTACTCTTGCTAATGCCAATTTTACAAGGTTAACGGCAGCATTTGGTGTTGCTAATACAGCATTACAGAATACATCAGGTGTATCATTTAACGGTAACTTTTATGTACCAAGTGGTAACTTAGGTGTTGGTACCACTTCACCTGGATATAAATTACAGGTTTCAGGTACTTCTATAGTCCAATCTTATATATCTTCCACAGACGGAACTATGACAAGATTGGGATTGTCTAATCCTAATAGAATTTGGTCTATTTCTAACTATGGTTCTACAGCAGCTCCTGCAAACGGTTTTGCAATCGCCGATGAAACGGCCGTTGCCGTTCGTTTTCTTATTGATACTTCTGGCAATACAGGTATTGGAACAACAACACCTGCTGCTAAACTACATGTTGTAGGTGCGGCAGGTAATAGTGCGGCATATATTCAAGGTGCTGGTGGATGTAATCTTTATATTGATTATTATTCTGGTGGTTCCAACTATTATGATGCTAATACACATTACTTCCGTTCAGGAGGTAGCACATCCAATCGTATGATAATCAATAGTTCTGGTTATGTTGGTATCGCAACAACTTCACCTGTAGAACCATTTCAAGTTCATCTAAGCACAAATAATAATGTAGGCGTTTTCTCAAGCACTTTACCTTGTGCTATTGGTGCTTATAACGATTTATTTAATGCTTGGGGTAACTTACAGGTTGGTCTAAACTTATTCTCTATGAATACCGGTTATGTCGGGATCGCCAACTCAACACCAGGTTATCCACTAACAGTCAGTGGTCAGGGTTATTTTCAAGTTAATACTGCCGCAGTAACATCTACAGGATCTCATCTAACATTAGAAAATCCTAATGCTGCGGGTCAATCTATTTTAGGATTTACCTTTAATAGCGTTGCGAAAGCATCTATTAGAGCAGATTATGTTGGTAATTTAATACTAAACGCAAATTCTACAAACTATATGTTTGGCAATGATTTAGGAACAAGTGCCGCGAACTTCTATCAAGGTACTACCACATTTATGACCGCTACTGGTAACGTTATATCGTTCCCAGGTAGTTCGGTATCTATCGCAGGTCAAAACGTTCTAGCATCTTTTGCTTCAGCAAATAACTATGCTGGCGTTATGGCAAATGCTGCTAATGCGGTTGCTGGTACAAAGGTTGCTTCTGTTACCGGTACAGCAGGTCAAATCTTTAGTTCTGGTGGTACAACACCTACGGTAAATCTAATATCAACAGGTGTTACAGCAACCACATATGGCGGATCTTCTGCGATTCCTGTTATTACAATTGATGCTTATGGTCGTGTAACAGCAGCAGCAAACCAATCAGTTACAGGTGGTGGTGTCACATCAGTTACATCTGGTGGTGGTGCTAACGTAACCATTGTAAATGGTACAACAACACCAAACGTAACACTAACTTCAGTAGCTGCCGGAGGCACACTGACAGGTGGTATTTCTGCCTTGACCTTTGATGTTTACGGTCGTGTAACAGCGGCAACTGGTTCTGCTGGTTATGCACCTACAGCATCACCAACATTTACTGGCACTGTCACTATAAATGCTAACGTGTCTAACCAAACATTAACAGACGGTGCCACCATTTCATGGGACGTTTCATTAGGCGCGGTTGCCACTGTCACACTTGGTGGTAATAGAACAATTGCAGCACCAACCAATCTAAAAGTTGGCACCTATATACTTCATGTGGTACAAGATGCTACAGGTTCTAGAACACTAACTTGGAATGCCGTATTTAAATGGCCTGCGGCAGTGGCACCAACTTTAACAACAACCGGAAGTAGAAGAGATATTATTTCATTCGTTTGTGATGGAACAAACCTGTATGGATCATTCTTACCAGATGTTAGATAAATAGATGATAATGGAGTAATTTACTAATGTTTTTGTTTCCAATTACCAGACCTACAAAAGTTGTCAATATTAGTTCCGCAACTAATAACGTAAATCTTTATACACAAGCAGGTAGTCCAAATTATCCTGGAAACATTCTTGTCTTCATCAACGCAAACATTGGTAGTACCTCAGTAGCAACTCCTGCCGTTCAAACAGGTTCAGGATGGAAAGCAGGTTCTCTTCTTTATATCAAAAATGCTGCGGTTATTACAGGTGGTACAGGTACTACTGGCACTACAGGAACAACAGGAACAAATTCTGTTGCAGGAACTAAAGGTACTACAGGAACAACAGGAACAACAGGAACAACAGGAACCTCAGGAACAAAAGGATCGACAGGCGGAACCGGTACCACAGGACATTATGGAGCAGGCGGCGGCGGCGCGCCAGCTGCTCCGGCGCATAGTGGAAGTCCAGGAGGTCACGGTCAACCAGGAGGCACAGGTGGTACCGGCGGATCTGGATCCGCAGGCGGAGCCGGTGGCACAGGTGGTACAGGTGGTACAGGAGGCGCCGGCAGTGCAGCAGCGCCAGCAACAGCTGGTGGCACAGGTGGTACAGGTGGTACAGGAGGTGTTTCTTTTCAAGCTTGTTCATCACCTGGTATTAAAATTCTGTTAAATAATACTACAACCATTACAGGAGGTTCTGGAGGTTCTGGAGGTTCAGGTGGACCAGGAGGAACAGGAGCATCTGGCGGAGCAGGTGGATGTGGTGGCCCAGCGGGACCAGGTGGACCAGGTGGACCAGGAGGAGCCGGCGGAACCGGTGGACCAGGTGGGCCAGGAGGAGTTGGCGGCGGCGGCGGCGGCGGTTCTGGAGCTCAATCAGGACAACATACGTCAGGAGCAGGCGGCGGCGGCGCCGGAATACCAGCTGGCGGCGGAGGCGCCGGATCACATCACAGTTATCATGTTGGTGCTAGTCAAAGCGGAGATAATTACCAACCTGGATATTGTGGTCATACACATTTTCCAGGAGCAGCCGGAGGTAGTTCTACCGCAGGTGGCGGTGGATCAGGTCAAGGAGGACCTGGGGGTGGTTTAGGAGCTCATGGTGGTGCAGGAGGAGGTCATTATCATGGAGGACATCATTTCAACACTTATACCGGCGGCGGCCATAATCCCGGAGGTCACATAGGAGCGTCTGGTGGCGGTCATCATGGACATGGAGGAAGCACAGGGCCAACAGGTGCTACAGGCCCAGCAGGAGGTACAGGAACTACAGGTCCAGCTGGTAGTAAGGGTGCTACAGGAACAGCAGGTGCAAATGCTCCGGCAGGAACTACTGGTGCTACAGGATCAGCAGGATCTCAAGGTTCGGCAGTTAGTGGTACGACAAACATTACCTATATAAATGCAGGAACAATCAATGGGCCTCAGGTCTAAAGGAGAAAAAAATGAATGTTCATTCTAGAATAATTTCAGTTGATTCTAATAATCATTCAATGGTTATTCGTTATTGGACAGATTTAATAACTGAAAATTCTTTAGCAGTTGCTTTTGATAATAATGGTCGTATAATTATGGATTCTAATGGATATCCTTCAAGATGTTTAACTGATGTGAATTATACATTCACATTTCATCCTAATCCTAGTTCAAATGATATTAATGTTATTTTAAAGTCCGTAGCTCCTGTACCTTCTTTATTTTTACGTGAACAAATTGAATCTGGAAACCTTCAATATGATTTAACAAATGTTATACAGGAAATTGGAACAGAATCGGTTTTTGAAGCAAATACAGATTTATTTATACCTAAAAATATTATATTTTAAATAATTTACTTTGAATGAAAAGGTTTTTATATTATGATTTACAATAACCCTTTTGAAATGGGAAGAATAACATATAGTTATGTTTGGTGGGATAATGCTTTCACAGAAGATGAATTAAAAAAAATTGAAAATGTGTGTGAAAAAGAAGAATTTGAAAAAGCAACTACAGTTGGTCAAAAAACTCAAGATGAAACTGAAAAAGTCAGAAGATCAAAAATAAAATTTTTTGACAGAATTGAACATACATCTTGGATTTTTGATAGGTTTAACAATATTTGCGAATCTTTAAATGAACAATTTTATAGATTTGATTTATATGGATATAATAAATTTCAATATACAATATACAATTCAGAAAATAATGGTATGTATGATTGGCACATGGATACTATACTCAATGAAGTGACTGATGATGTCTCTAATAATTATACTAGAAAATTGACTATGGTAATGTTATTATCCGAACCAGAAAAAGATTTTACTGGTGGTGAATTTCAATTAAATTTAGGCAAAGAAGAAAATCCAACAATACCTTATTTTAATAAAGGTAAAATTATTGCTTTTCCATCTTTTATGATACATAGAGTTAAACCTGTCTTAACAGGTATTCGTAAGTCTATAGTTATATGGGTTGAAGGACCTAAGTTCAGATAAATAATCCTAAATAGTATGAAATACCATAAAAAGGATTACTATGGCACAATCAGCACCAGCATCCAGAGAAGAATTTAAATCCCTTTGTTTCCGTCAACTAGGTGAACCGGTCATCAAGGTTAATGTTGACGATGTGCAGGCCGAAGATTGCATTACCATTGCCGTTCAATATTTTCAAGAGTTCCACTATGACGGTACCGAAAAGACATACCTAAAACATCAGATTACTCAAGATGACATTACCAATCAGTATGTTCAGTTACCTTCTGGTGTAAACTCCGTAACACAGATTTTTCCAGTTGGTGGTACTAACCAGTCAATGACCTTCTTTGACCTTCGCTACCAGTTACGCCTTAACGACCTTTGGGACCTTTCATCAACCTCTTATGTGAACTATGCCCTAACTATGCAACATATGAGAACTTTGGATATGATCTTCTCTGGTGAAACACCAATTGACTATAACAAGATCAATAATAAACTCTATATTCATTGGGACTGGAATAATGACATTACTCCTGGTCAATACATTATCACCCAAAGTCGTGTAGTAATAGATCCAAATGCCTATAACCTATTCTGGAATGACCGTATGCTCAAGGCCCTAGGTACCGCATACATCAAAAAACAATGGGGCAACAATATGAAAAAGTTTGGTGGTATGCAACTACCAGGCGGCATCACAATGAACGGCCAGCAGGTTTTTGATGAGGCAGTTGCCGAGATCAAAGAGATTGAACAGATGATTAGGGACACATATCAAGAACCACCAGGGTTCCTAGTAGGATAAAATGGCCGTAAACCGATATTTCAACAATTTTCCTTCTCAAGAAAGAGTAAATAACGAATACCTTCTTATGGAGGATATTATTGTTGAATCCATCCAGATGATGGGTCATAACGTCTATTACGTTCCTAGAGAATCCTTTGATGAAGGCGATATGGTATTTGGTGAGTATTCCAAGAGTGCCTTTAACAAAGCATACCTTATTGAGGCATACCTCTCCAATGTCACTGGACACGAAGGTCAAGGTGATTTCTTCTCCAAGTTCGGATTAGAGATCAGGGACACAGATACATTCGTCCTTTCGCGTAGGTCTTTTCTTAATACAGTACCAGGTGAATTGAGAATGAGGCCGCAGGAAGGTGACTTGGTATATGTTCCTGTCCTTCACAAGATGTATGAGATTAAGTTCGTTGAACAGGAATTAATGTTTCACTCCATTGGTAAAAGATTACCATTTGTTTACGAGTTGAGATGTGAGGTATTCCGTTCGTCCAATGAGCCTATGAATACAGGTGTTCAAGAGATTGATCAAGTTGCCGCAGAGAACAATTATACTATGGAACTAAGAGTTTCACAAGGTACAGTTCCTGCTGACTTTATTATGGGTGAAACTGTATTCCAGTCTAGCAATGATAGTATTAATGGAACTGTTACGGCGCAGGCTACAGTTAAAGAATGGTTTGCTTCTAATACTTCTCTACTAGTTTATAATATTATAGGTGAGTTTAGCAATACAGCAAATCTTGTAGGTGTTTCAAGTACCGCTAATTGGCATACAATAGGTTCTGATACTATGACTAACTATTCTTATTATGATCTGACAGATAATTTATCAGTAAATACGGATGCTGGTGTAATACTTGACCTATCCGAAACTAACCCATTTGGAACACCGTAATGTTAGGTAATAGTCCGTTTTATCACCAATTAACTCGTAAAGCAGTTGTCCTTTTTGGTCGTCTGTTTGATGATATTACATTGGTTAGAAAGAACGATCAAACTGGTGATGAAACAAATCGGTTCTTAGTTCCTATTGTTTATGCTCCAAAAGAGAAAATGGTTACTCGTATTTTCTCAGATCCAGATTTACTAAGACAGATCCAAGTTCTTTTACCTAGAATGAGTTTTGAAATTACCGGTATTACTTATGATGCCACAAGAAAGCAAAACTCTCTATTAAAGGCCGCCAGATCAAATACCAGCACACATGTCTCAGCATCTTATATGGGTGTTCCATATGACATTAACTTTCAGTTAAACATCTATGCTCGTAACATTGATGACGGAACACAGATTGTAGAGCAGATTTTACCATTCTTTAATCCAGATTTTACGGTATCCACCAATATGATACCAGACCTTGGTGCTCTAAAAGATGTTCCAATTATTCTAAATAATGTATCAAACGATATTCAGTATGAGGGAGATTTTGATACCGTAAGATACGTCAATTGGACTCTTAACTTTACCATGAAAATGTATTACTACGGGCCTATCAGTTATCCAAAGATTATTCGCACTGTTTATACAAATATCTATAATGATCCTAGCATAGAGTCAGGATATATCACGAGGATAAATACCTCAAATGCAAATGGAATGTTCAAGATTAATGATACTGTTTTCCAGGGTAGCAGTTATCATACTGCATCCGCTACCGGTATTGTTATAAATTATAATAGTGAACTAGGCCAATTAGTATTAGGTGCGACACAGGGAACATTTAAAGTTAATAATACCATTCATGCGGTTTCAACCAATGGTGTATGCACATTAGCATCATTCTATGCGAAACCATTGAAGTTGGCAGAAATAAAGATTAAACCTCATCCAGGTGATGCTCAACCGACAGACGATTATGGTTATACCGTAAATATTATTGAATGGCCATTAACAGAAACACCACCATATGCCAACGCAGAATATATTGGCATAACAACAGATTCAACAGAGTTTACAGTAGATAATATAACAATAACAATTGATTCGGAGTAAGTAAATGTCGGAACAAAAGATTTTCGTAGGTACAGTACCTAATGATGGGACAGGTGACCCACTTAGAACTGCCTTTATTAAAACAGAGAGCAACTTTGAAGAATTATATGGAGATAACGCAAATGTTGTCAACTCCATATTGGTACTTTTTACCAGTAGTTCTAATCTAACAAGTGCCGTAAATGCATTAAATCTAGGACTTGGTAATACAAATGCCAATGTTGTCAATGTTTATACACTAACCAACTCAGCATTTAGTTCAGCTAACCAAGCAGGATTACTTGCTAATACAGCAGGCATTTATGCCAATGCTATTTCGGTTAATGCTAATAATGCCGCTCTTGCTGCTAATAACTATGCTGGCGTAATGGCAAACTCTATTAATGCTTACACTAGTGCAACATATGCCACAAAAGCAGCAACAAGTTCTATATTTCCAAATACCACCAATGCTGTATTTAACGGCAACTTCATATCATCAAATGGTGTTTATTCTATAGGCAACTATACAGGTCCTTACACCGACGGTATCGTTGTTGATTATGTTACCGGCACTGGCCGAATTTCTATGGGAACACTTGATGGATTTGCTTTCTATACAGGCGGCGTAGGTACGACCCTTTTGACCAGCATTTCATCAACAGGTATTTTGCAAACCAGCAATGGTTTTTATTCATTAGGAACTTTTAACGGTACCTTTACCGACGGTATTGTTGTCGATTATGTTACAAGTAATGGTAGAATTTCTGTAGGTGGTGCCGATGCCATAACATTCTATAATGGTGGTGTAGCAGCAGTTCCTACTGTTACCATTTCTGCTTCAGCAAATCTTGGTATTGGTTTCACTTCACCTGCTTATAAACTTGATTGTAACGGTGCTGCTAATATTTCATCACCAACTCTATTGGTCGCTGGTCAGAACGTTCTATCATCCATTTCATCTGTAAAAAATAGAACTATAGCATCTCAAGCGGCCGCATACGGTCTTACATTGAATGATTGTGGTACGGTAATTGCGGCAGGTGCAACTATATTTGTTCCTAATGCCATATTCTATGCTGGTAATACATTATACCTATACAACAATACAGCAACCGCAATCACCATTACACAGAATACCAATACCATACTTAGATATGGTGGCCTAGCAAATACCAATAGAACACTATCACCAAACGGTTATGCTACCTTAACCTGTGTTCAAGGTATAGAATCTGGCGCAAATGTATTTGTGTTAATGGGTAGCGGTATAACCTAGTAGTATAAATAGATAATCAAACAGCGGAAAAGGCACTATGGCACAACAATACATTAACTTAGGTACATATGCGAATGATGGTACCGGCGACGTAATGAGAGTATGCTTCACTAAAACTGATAATAACTTTAGTGAACTGTATTTTACAACTGCCAACTTAACCTCAAACTTATCTAACCTTTCTACTGCGGTTAATGTTTTTGAAGGATATGTTTATACTCAATTAGGTGCTATTTCCAATACTGCCAATGCTGCCTTTTTACAATCTAATAACGCAAATGCTGTTGCACAGGCGGCATTTCAGTTAGCAAATACCGCAAATCAGGCATGGCTTGCTGCTAATGCAGCACTAGCATATGCTACACTTGTTGCCGGTGGTACAAACCAAACATTAAACTTGGCATTTCAGACAGCAAATGCCGCATTTGGTTCTGCTAACTCAGTAGGTATTTACGCAAATACTATCAACACTTCTTTAAATGGTATTACTGGTGTTAGAGTAAATGCTTCAGCAGCCTTTGACCAGGCCAACTTAGCACTTATATACGCATCTGCGTCTTTTAATCAATCAAATAACTTTTCTACGTTTGCTATTGGTATTAACTCTAATACAACATCGGCATATAACTATGCTAATAATGTAGGGTATCAGTTAGGTTATGCTTATGCTGTAGCTAATGCTGCATTTGGAACTGCTAATGGTGCCTTTGGTTTTGCCAATGGTATTAATAATACTATAAATAATACTGTTCTACCTCTCGCAACTCTTGCAAACACTACAGCATCAAATGCTATTCCTAAAAATAATGGTACCGCTACAGGTACATTATCAGTAGCTAACTTTTCTACTAGTGGTTCAGCATCATTTAATAATTATCACACAATTGATCAAAATGGAGCAATTTTTAGAACAGGCGGTGGAAATTACGGTATAAGAATTTATCCTAGTTCAACTTACTCTATTTTACAATTTACAGACGCATATCAATCAACACAATGGGGTTCAATTTATGTAAATGCCAGCACATTTAACATTGGATCTGATGCTTCTGCTCCTGTTATTGTTCGTTCATCAGGTTCCACAATAGGTACATTTACAACATCTGGACTTTCCATTACAGGTCAAATCTGGGCCACAGACAACATTACAGCATACAATACTTCCGACATTAAACTAAAAGATAATATTAAAAATCTAACCAATCCACTAGACAAAATCAAACAGATTAACGGTGTAGAATATGATTGGAAAGATGATTATATTAATGATCTAGGTGGTGAAGACGGATACTTTATCCGCAAACATGATGTTGGTGTTATTGCACAAGAAATCGAAAAAGTCCTTCCAGAAGTTGTTGCTGAAAGAAAAGATGGGACAAAGGCTGTTAGGTATGAAAAAATAGTTCCTCTACTTATCGAGGCCATTAAAGAACTTTCCAATGAAGTTGAAAGATTGAAAAATGGCATTTCAGACTAGCGGTCCAATATCTTTTAGTAACCTTGCAAAATTCTTTACAGGTTCTAATACAAAAGTTAGTCTTGGTGATCCATTAGTCAGATCATTAACCGGTGATACCGGTGCCGTAAAAATCTCAGATGTTTATGGTAAACCTATTCCAGGTAGTTATACATTTTCTATACCAGGTACATACTCTTTTCTAATTCCGATTTATCAGTATCTTAACGTTGCAGTTTATGGTGCTGGTGGAGGCGGTGGCGGTGGTGACAATCACAATATTTATGGTTATGGAAACTGCGGATACGATGGTGGTGATGGTGGTTATAGCGCATTTGGTGGTGTAGTTGCTAATGGTGGTGGATATGGAGGAGGCAATTGTAGCGGTCATCCTGGTATTGATGCAGGAGGATCAGGTGGTTCTGTAACAGTAGGTGGTGGTGCGGCAGGTGGTAACGGTGGTTGGCCTCAACAAGGTTCAGGTAATGGTTATAATGGAGGCCGTGGAGGTCTAGTAACATATACTTGGCAAAATCTTGTCACAAGCGGTTATCCTCCTTGGCAAACTTACGTTACAGTAGTTGTTGGTCTAGGTGGTCCTGCGGCACCTCAAAATGCTACTAACGGCGCCAGCGGTTCCGTATCTATTTCTTGGTCATAAGAGGCGATAATGGAAGATTCAGAAGAAGAACTATACATTCGAGTTCATTTAGGTAATACGATAGAACATCCTATTACGGCATCAAATCTCCGTATGCTTTATCCTGATTTGAATCCTGAAAATCCACCAAAAGGTTTTGAAAGATTTACACGTAATCCTCATCCAGAAATAAGTCCATTTCATAGACATGCTGGCACTGTATATGTTCAAACAAACTATGGTTGGACAGATCATCATATTGTTGAAGAGATTGATACATCTGAAATGGATATTGATCCTACAAAAGATAACAAAGATAACTACCCTGCTCCACCAGATGATGGACAGGAATATTTTTGGGTCGATAGTCTAGGTAAATGGATTAGTTATGCTATTTTTGAAAAAGTGTTTGGAGATTTTTTTATGAAAAATGAGATTAAGCATGAAGATGTTGATTTTGAATCTTTTGAAGGAATGACTCCTGAACAAAAAAAGAAATTCAAACAACTCATAGAGAAATACAACAAACTTACCAATACTGATTAATATGTTTGATCCACATTCTAATGATTGGTTACTGAATAAGTTCCAATCATACAAGAAACTGAGGAATCTGGATTCGGCCTATTATAGTGAAAAATATAATCTTTATGTTATGACCAGATATGAAGATGTGTTATTCATACTCAACAATCCCGATATATTCTCATCAGCAAAAGGTAATCTTTTACTAGAAGACCCTGGTAGGTTTAATACAACCTTGGGTGCTAGTGATAATCCTATACACAACATTTTAAAAAATGTAGTCAAAGATGCCTACAGCAAAGATAATATAAAAAGAGTTTCAGATTTATTCACTAAAAAGGCAATCGAACAGTTTGATGGTAAAACAGAACTAAACATTTCGGAAGTAACCGAAGAGTTGAGTGCTTGGGTTACTACAGAACTTTTAAACTTTCCTCTCTATAAACCATACATAAAAGGTGTGGTTATGGATTCACAGAGACATAATCCTTTCTCAACATCAAAAGACCATATTGAGAACTATGACGAAAACTATGAAAAGTTGGCCGCTAACTATAAAAGAATGGTAGAAACGGCAGAAAGAAGGATACCTGCTACAGGTCCTGGTATCTATAAAGAATATATAAAAAATGGTAGAAAGAATCCTCAGAGTTCATCTATTCTAGGGTCACCTATAGTTTCTGGTACCGGTTCAATGATTGCCGCATTACAGTTTTTGACACTAGACCTTTATAGACAAAACCAGTTAGACATGCTGTTAAATGACCGTTCTTTGATTCCTCTGGCAGTAAATGAGTCCTTGAGATTTCATGCGACAACTGGAAGATTTTCTAGAACCGTGACTAAAGAAATTACAGTTCATGGAGTTAACCTAAAACCTGATGATAGGGTAGCAGTATGTCTGGACTCCGCAAACAGAGACCCTAATAAGTTTCCTAATCCAGATAAGTTTGATATATACAGAGATACCTCAGGCCACTTGGCATTTGGTCACGGTATTCATTCATGTATTGCTCTTGCCATCTCCAAAGCAATACTTAATGTCTATCTAGAGATATTACTAGATAAGATTGGTAAGTATGAGATAACAACAAAGAATGAGGATTTAATATATAAAATGTCTGGTGGTGGAACTGTGGACATTATCACAAATATTATACTAAATAAGACAAACATTTAATAAATAGGTTTATTATGGGACTTGAGAAGAACTTATCAGATGCCTTAGGCATTGACCACGAAACTCCTGCTGCACCAAAGCAGGAGATAATGCCATATGAACCTCCACAGACACATTCAGATGCCGAAGAAGACTACCTTTTGGCAAGAAAGGTTCTTAGAAACCTTATTGAGAAGGGTAATGATGCTATTGAGGAAATCTCACAGATTGCTCGGCAACAAGAATCTGCAAGAGGGTTTGAGGTCGTTTCTACTCTAATCAAGACCGTTGGTGATACAACCAAAGACCTATATAATCTACAAAAAATGACTAAAGACCTAAAAGGGCCTGATCCTGAATCCGACCCTCGTAAAAAGAACACAGAATCCATAAATGTGGAACAAGCAGTCTTTGTCGGTTCAGCAGCCGAGTTATTGTCTGCCATAAAGAAGAAGAAGGAAGAAGATGGCTAGGTTACCATTTTCTTATCAGAATAACCCTAATCTACCTAGCGAACAATACCGACACTCCTTCACACAACATGAACTAAACGAGTATATGAAATGTGAAGCGGATCCGGTTTACTTTGCCACAAAATATATTAAGATCGTCAACGTTGATCATGGTTTGATGCCGTTTAAGATGTGGGACTTTCAGAAAGATATGCTGAATACATTCCACGAGAACCGATTTGCCATCTGCAAACTACCACGACAGGTTGGAAAATCAACCACAAGTGTGGCATATTTGTTACACCAAGTTCTATTCAACGAAAACATTATGATTGCCATCTTGGCAAACCGTGCACCAACTGCCCGTGAACTATTACAGAAACTAAAACTGGCCTTTGAGTATCTACCTATGTTTCTAAAGCAAGGTATCAAAGAATGGAACAAAGGTTCTATTCATTTGGCCAATGGGTCAAGAGTTCTGGCAGATTCCACTTCAGGCAGTTCTGTCCGTGGTTTCTCGTTTAACATAATATTCCTGGACGAGTTTGCGTTCGTACCTAATAACATTGCTGAAGAGTTCTTTAGTTCTACATATCCTACTATTTCATCTGGTCAAAAGTCCAAGGTCATTATCGTTTCCACTCCAAACGGAATGAATCTTTTCTACAAGATGTGGATGGATTCTATAGAAGGACGATCTGACTATAAGTCCATTGAGATCCACTGGTCATTGGTGCCAGGTCGTGATCAGAAATGGGCCGAGCAAACCATTCGTAACACCAGTCAGAGACAGTTCGATCAAGAGTTTGGTTGTGAGTTCCTTGGTTCTACTAATACTCTTATCTCTGGTGCTAAACTAAGGACACTAACATTTAAGACACCTATTGAGAGTAAAGACCATCTGGATGTATATGAACTACCAGAACCTAAACACACTTATGTCCTGTGCGCGGACGTAGCGGAGGGTCAAGGTCTTGATTACTCCACATTCTCGGTCTTTGATGTTACCGAAATACCCTACCGACAGGTGGCTAAATACCGTAACAACGAGATAGCACCTTTATTATTTCCTACAGTCATTTATTCGGTGGCAAAACGATACAACGAAGCATTTGTTCTTGTGGAAATAAACTCTATTGGATTACAAGTAGCAGACATTCTACATTTTGAGTTAAGTTATGATAATCTACTAAAATTTCAAACCAAAGGTAAGCAAGGAAACCAGGTATCTGGTGGGTTTGCTGCCAGAAACAAGTTGGCCTACGGTCTTAAAACTTCAGCACAGTCTAAACTTATTGGTTGTGCTAACTTAAAGGCCTTGGTTGAAAATGACAAACTACTAATAAACGATGCCGATACTATTATAGAACTTTCTTCTTTCTCTGCCAATAAGAAATCATTTATGGCAGAAGAAGGAAGTAATGACGACCTCGCAATGACGTTGGTTCATTTTGGATGGTTAACTTCACAGAGAGTCTTCAAAGACACCGTGAATACAGATATTAGGTCCGTTCTACAGGCCGAAAATCTGGAGATATTAGACCGAGAGATTACACCTTTTGGTTTTATAGACAATGGTATAGATGATCCTGCTCCTGAAGTGGATTCTCGTGGAGATAGATGGTTGACCGTAGAAAAAGAAGGTCTTTACACTAATCCAAACTGGGATCCAAGGTTGTAATGGAAATGTTGAAAATACTAAATAAATAGAAATGGATATCACACACCATTCCAACCTATAAAAAGGAGTAAAAAATGGCAACTCTACAATCACCTGGTGTAGCCTGGTCTGAAGTTGATCTAACAACAATCGTCCCAGGACTATCTACTACTATTGGAGGTTTCGCCGGCGTTTTTAAATGGGGTCCAGTTAATGAACTCAGAACAATTAGCAATGAAATCGATCTGGTAAATACCTTCGGTGAACCAGATCAAAACACTTTTACCTCATTCTTTACTTGTGCAAACTTTCTATCATATACACAAAATCTATTGGTTGTTCGTGCAGCCGATTTAACATCAACATTTAACGCAACATCTGGTAACCAGACAGTCGTTATTGGAAACGAAAATACTTATCAACAGAGCTATATGCCTGCACCTGCTTCTGCGGGTGCACCTGCTGCTAATACCGGTATGTTTGCTGCTAAGTATCCAGGCGCATTAGGTAACGGTCTTAAAGTTTCTGTTTTTCCTACTGCCAATGCTAATGCTTTTGCTCAGTGGGCCTATGCTCCATATTTTAATGGTGTTCCAGGAACATCTCAATATGTGTATAACACTGTTAAAGGTGCTTTGTATAGCAGCTATCTAAACAGTTCAAATACTACACTTAGCGGCAATGCTGCATCATATGCTAACGTTAATGCTTCTGATGCTAATGACGAAATGCATATCGTTGTTGTTGATACTTTAGGAAACTTTAGTGCAACACCAAATACCGTTTTAGAGCGTTTTGCGTATGTATCTAAAGCATCTGATGCAACAAACGATGATGGTACATCAAACTACTATCTAAATGTTATTGATCAGAAATCACAGTATATTCGTATTCTCAATCATGCCTTATCCAATACAGGTAATACATGGTCTTCTGATACAACAACTTGGGGTCTTACATCAACCCAGATTGTTGGTGCGTCAAATTCTCAGTATGCTCAAGGAAATACACAATACACCGCAACACTAACAGGCGGTACAACAACCACAGTATCAGATGCTAACAAATCTACTGCTTATGGATATTTCCTAAATGCTGACCAGGCACCTATTTCACTACTTATGATGGGTGATGTCAGTTCAACTGTTACAACATATGTTCTTAGCAACATCACATCTGTTCGTCAAGATCACGTTCTTTTTGTTTCACCTCAACAAACTGACGTTGTTAACCAAGTTGGTAATGAAGCAGCAAATGCCATTACTACAAGAAACCTCTATGGTTCATCTTCATACGTAGTTATGGATTCTGGTTGGAAAAAGCAGTTTGACAAATACAACAATGTTTACCGTTGGGTTCCACTAAACGGTGACATTGCTGGTCTCTGTGCCCTTACAGACTATACAAATGCTTCATGGTGGTCACCTGCTGGTCTAAACCGTGGTCTAATTAAGAATGTTACACAACTTGCTTGGTCACCAAATCAAGCTTATCGTGATAACCTCTATAAAAACTCAATCAACCCAGTAGTTCAGATGAACGGTGTTGGTACAGTTCTTTATGGAGATAAAACTCTAACTGCTAAACCATCAGCATTTGATCGTATCAACGTTCGCCGATTGTTTATTCTTCTAGAACAGTCAATCTCTAACGCTGCTAAGTATTCACTATTCGAGTTCAACGATGAGTTCACACGCGCTCAGTTCGTTGCCCTTGTGGATCCTTTCCTAAGAGACATTAAAGGTAAAAGAGGTATCTTCGATTACCAAATCGTTTGTGATACCACTAACAATACACCAGAGGTCATCGACCGTAATCAGTTCGTTGGTGACATCTATATCAAACCAGCTCGCGCAATTAACTTCATTCAGTTGAACTTTGTTGCCGTTGGTACAGGAGTTGCCTTCTCCGAAGTTGTTGGCAAAACAGGCGCCTAATTAGGAAAAGGAGAAAAAACAAATGGCTTTCGACGTTCAACAATTCCGAGCAAGTCTTATCGATGATGGTGCCCGCGCCAGTCTATTCGATATTACATTAAACATGCCTCCAGCACCAGGTATTACACCTCTTACATCAGCTGCGATTAATTTCAAAGCAAGAGCATCTTCCCTACCTGGAGACACAATATCTTCTATCAGCGTTTCATACTTTGGCCGTGAGATCAAAGTTGCTGGTACACGATCATTTACTGATTGGTCATTCACAGTTATCAACGATGAGAACTTTCTCATTCGTAATAACCTAGAACTTTGGATGAGTGCCCTTAACTCACACGTTACGAACGTTCGTAACCCTGTGTTAGCAACAATGGCAACTTATCAGGCCGATGCTACAATTAGACAATATGCTAAAACAGGTGAAGTTATTAAAGAATATAAAATGATCGGTTGTTTTCCAACCGACGTTGCTCCTATTGATCTTGATTGGTCATTAGGTGATCAGATTGAAGAATTTGGTGTTACATTTGCCTACCAGTGGTGGGAATCCGCCTTCCCTGTTCAAACAACAGACGTTTCTGGCGCATAATTTGTAACATAAATATAACTAAACCCGTGGAGCAAAACTCCACGGGTCTTCAATCAAGTAAAGGATTACATAGTGAAATTATTTGGCTTTGAAATTGGCACCCCCAAGAAGATAGAAGATGCTCAACTAGAACAACCAAAACAAAAATCATTTACCCTCCCGATGAATGATGACGGAGCGGTAACGGTTGCTGGTGCCGGTTATTATGGAACTTATGTAGACCTTGATGGTACTTTCCGAAACGAAACACAACTAATCACAAAATACCGAGAACTTGCTATTCAACCAGAAATGGAAACAGCGATTGATGAAATCGTCAATGAAGCAATCGTTATTGAAGATGGCGGCCAATGTGTTGAAATCAACATGGATGAACTTAAAGTTCCTGCTGGTATTAAGAAACGTATTGAAGATGAGTTTAATTACATTTTAAAAGTCCTTAATTTTAATAATATGGGACACGATATCTTTCGCCGTTATTACGTTGATGGAAGATTGTATTATCATATCGTCATAGATGAAACCCAACCTATGTATGGTATTCAAGAGGTCAAGTATATTGATCCTCGCCGTATTCGTAAGATCCGCGAAATCCAAAAGATGCGTGATCCGAATACAGGTATTGAGTTGATCAAAAAGCAAATAGAGTATTACCTCTACAACGAAAGAGGTATGATTGGTTCTGGTTCTAACCTTGGTTCAAAGATTGCTCCAGATTCCATCGTAAACGTCAATTCTGGTCTAATGGACCCAAAACAAACAATGGTCCTTTCCTATCTACATAAGGCCATTAAACCATTTAACAACCTTAGAATGGTTGAAGATGCAACCGTCATTTATCGCCTCTCCCGCGCACCGGAGCGTCGTGTATTCTATATTGACGTAGGTAATATGCCAACTGTCAAGGCTGACCAATATGTGCGTGATATTATGGTCAAATACCGTAATAAGTTGGTGTATGACTCCTCAACAGGTGAAATCAAAGACGACCGCAAACATCTATCAATGTTGGAAGATTTTTGGTTACCACGCCGTGAAGGATCTAAAGGTACAGAAATCTCTACACTAGAAGGTGCCCGTAACCTTGGTGAACTAGAAGACGTTAAGTATTTCCAATCTAAACTATACCGTTCACTCAATGTTCCTATTGGTCGTTTAGAGCCACAGCAAGGATTTTCACTAGGTAGATCAACAGAAATCACCAGAGATGAGTTAAAGTTCACAAAGTTCATTGAACGTCTTCGTAATAAGTTCTCCATTCTATTTGATGACCTACTAAGAGTCCAGTTGGTACTCAAAAAAGTATGTACCGAAGAGGAATGGAAAGAGTTCAAGGAAGATATCTTCTACGACTTCAAAAAAGATAATAACTTTGATGAACTAAAAGATGCTGAGTTAATGACCAATAGATTTACACTATTGGCCGCGGTTGATCCGTTTGTTGGTAAGTATGTAAGTATTGAATGGGTTCGTAAGAACATTCTTCAACAGTCAGACGAAGATATGGAAGAAATTAACGGACAGATGGAACAAGAAAATGCCGTTCTTGCTCAACAGCAGGCCCAGCAAATGCAGGCTCAGCAAGACCAGCAGATGCAAGATCAGCAGAATCAATTGGCATTACAAGGTCAACAACAAATCCAGCAGGCTGCTATTCAGCAAGAGATTGATAAAAATACCGAAGAGCAACCTGTTAGTAAGAATGAACTGATCAACAAAGACCATGAATCCAAAATGATGGATAAGAAGATTGAGTTGGAAAAAATTAAAAATAAAAAACCTGTTGCCAAGACACCTTCTAAGAAACCAGCACCTAAGAAAAAGACAGTTGCTAAAGAAGCAAGAGATTTAGGTTTGGTTTACGTTGGTAATAATCAATACACCGACCCACAAGGTAGTGTCAGGTTTATCAATGAAAATGGTATTCTTGTAGAACTAAATAAGGATAGTTTAATTGATTAAAGAACATACACATACTGGTGCTATTGAGGCAGGTCCTGCTAAAGGTGAAGAACACCAATACATTAGTAACAATGTTAATGCCTATCAACTTGATCAAGAAGACAAGTTGATGAATATACAAAAAGCACATTTAGATCACCATAACAAGGCATTAGGATTTAATCACTTTAATCCAACTGAAATAAGAACTGGAAGAAATCATCATTTAAAGGCCAATACTGTTATACAAGAAGCAAGAACAAGAGTTAAAGCAAAGTTGGATGAACTAGGCGGTAATGTAGGATACGAAGGTACCTCTGATGCACCACCAAAAGGTAGAACAAACGACCAACTTGAAGAAGGTCCACTAAGAGATAAGGCCAAAAAGGTTGCTATGGCAGGAATGACTGCTGCTAATATGTATACCATGGTAGACGCTATGAGCCAGCATAAATCACATCCTCAAAGTGATATGGTACGTGCGGCAACAGCATTACCAGGTGCAGCAGGATGGGCAGCAAGTGCCGCACATTACGGTAAAAAAGGTTACGATCTAGCAAAAGACGCATTAAAGAAGAAGGCGACCATGAAAGAAGATAACGACATCGAAGAATCCGCAGCATGGCAACGTAGTGCTGGTAAAGATCCAGAAGGTGGTCTTAACCGCAAAGGTATTGCTTCATATCGTAGAGAACATCCTGGTTCTAAACTTTCTATGGCCGTTACAACTAAACCATCAAAGTTGGATCCAGATAGCAAACCAGCAAAGCGTCGTAAGTCATTCTGTGCCCGTATGGGTGGAATGAAAGGTCCTATGAAGGATGAAAAAGGTAGACCAACTCGTAAGGCATTAGCATTGCGTAAATGGAATTGCGAAGAACAACGAGGTGATAGACCGGCCGATATGTCAGATGCTACAGCAAGAGGTATTTACGAAGATAAAGAAGTAGTATATACACACAAAAAAGGTCCTCTATACGGTACCGTTACACAACATGATGATGGAAAATTTTCTACTCGCAGAAAAATAGGAATGCATTGGAAAACAGCCATGCACAAAACAAAAGAAGGTGCTATTGGTCATTTAGAAAATGATGGAAATTTGAAAAAACTAAAGTTTAGATTGAAAAAAGAACAGATTGAAGAAAAGCATTTGACTCCTGCCGAGACCAAAAAGAAAGAAGAGATTGTAATGTCCATGAAGAAAGGTCTTCCTGGAATGAAAAAGCGTTATGGTGACCGTGCTAAAGAAGTATTGTATGCTACAGCAACAAAAAGAGCAAAGCAAGTTGCTGAAGAACAAATTGATGAACTAAAGGCAGAAACACTTGGTTCATATGTAAAGAAGGCCTCTGCTTCACGTAAAAAGTCCTTGCAAGGCCATAAGGCAGACATCAAAACCTGGGGTAAACGCCAAAAAGGTATTACAACTGCTATTAAACAATTAACAAAAGAAAATAGTAAAGATAAAGATTGGGATGATGCAGTTGGCCCAATGAGTAAAAGCGATGTTGCCGAACAACAAAGTCATTTACATTTGAACAAACCAGATACTAAGTATGCACCAGGTGCATCAGGAACAACCAGAACAATACACGAGGAAACTACAATGGAAAATCAAAACCTTATTAATGAGGCGATTGAGAACATTTTAGAAAATGATCTTTCCGCTATGAAAGAAAATCTCATGACTGCCCTCCAAGAGAAGGCACAAGAAAAATTGGAAGAGCGTAAGAAAGAAATCGCTGCCTCCTATTTTGCTCAGTAAAGGATAGTATAATGAAAACACTCAAGCAACTACGTGAAGAATATAATGATAAATTTATGTCTCAGGTTGAAGTTCT
>Ga0208111_1000134_pt1 | contig 23862 bp, 2 predicted proteins | sample CryBogCBH08Aug08_FD_184605 | JGI IMG/M metagenome (GOLD analysis project Ga0208111, IMG submission 184605) | Freshwater microbial communities from Crystal Bog, Wisconsin, USA - CBH08Aug08 (SPAdes) (version 2) | ecosystem: Environmental > Aquatic > Freshwater > Lake | place: Crystal Bog... | reverse complement strand
ACATTCACGAAATTCCACACGGCTTTAAGCAAGGCCTTATATGAGCAGGGTGCACTGGTGATGCCGTGCAAAACCAAGGATGGATCTCGGATCCGCATGAAGCCCGGGAAAGCTAACAATCCAATTACACCAATACAAGAATGGGAATCATTTGCGGATATTCACCCAAGCGAGGACGAAGCTGTCGACATTCGTTCTGTGTTCGACCCAGCTCGCTTTGGCCTTACCGCGGATGTGATGTACGAAGTGCTCGACAAGCGGCTGGATCTGACGCTCGTGGTGTACGAAGACACCTGGCACGGCCGGGAGGTGTATGCTCTGTACCATCCACAGCGGGATCCCTATAGGGTCAAAGCCAGAATGGAGGTGCAAGAGGACAAGTGACGGGGCGGGCCTGCGTACAGTAGTTCGGTGGGCCTTCGAAAGAAGCCACCGGACATTCAGTCGCAGGCGGGTCATATTTTTAAGCAGAGGCAAGTCACTAATTGGGCGGGGGTCGCGGAAAAGGTTGGTAAAGATGTTGCCATGTCCGGCTGTGCAAGTTTCGAAAAGGGGTTGAATGCCAGCGGAGGAACCGGTTTCTGTGCGAGCGTCAGCAAGATGCCGGAAACGGGGACTATGCCGGAACATCCGCAATTCTGTGGAGCAACTAGCAATGTCTGCGGATTTCTCGGAGCAAGCTACGACGCCGGAAACCACAGCCGAACAAGCAGCAACATTGGTAACGATGTCGGAGCAAGCACCAATTATGTTGAGTGTATCTGTTCAAACGGAAACGGGGGATACGGGATTGAAGAGCGGAGCAGCACCAGTATCTGCACCAGAACAAGCAGCAACATTGTTTACTACATCGGAACGAGAGGTAAATCTGTCGGCTTTTGCGGAGCATACAGCAACTGCGGCAACTGTGTCAGTGCAAGAGACAACGTTGATGACGATCTCGGAGTAAGCAACAGTTGCTGCAACTGTGTCATAGCAAGCAGTAGCGACAACATCTATATGGAAGCAAACAACAACATCGGCGACCGTGATGAGACAGAAGGCAACATTGGCACTGGGGTCGGAGCAAGCAGCAAAGTCGGTGACCAAGAAAGAAGCAACGGTGGCGACAGTGTCGGGACAAGCAATAACGGCGGTGATTATGTGGAAGCAGGCAGCAATGATGTCGACTGTATCGGAACAAGCGGCAATGTGGACGATTGTTCTGGATTAAGTAGCAATGCCGGGAACTGTGTCGGAGCAAGCTACAACGTCGATGATGGTGCCTCAACAATCAGCAAATTCTGCAGCCATGTTGTAGTGAGCAGCAATGTTTGCGAATCTGTTGTAGCAACCAGCGGCACCAGAAGCTACAATAGAACCAGCAGTGACTCTGTTGCGCATGTTGGAGCAAGTCGAAGAACTGGTACTTTTGTCGAAGTAAGTAGGAACTGGTGCGATGCTGACAGAACAAGCGATGGCCGGATAGGAACAAGCAGCAATGTCGAAGGATGTGTTAGAACACTTAGCAACTGCGGCGACGGTGTGGCAGCAGGCAGCAATGGCAATGAGCGTGTAGGAGCAAACGGCATCATTGGCAATAGTGTTGGGACAGGCGGCATGGTTTGTGATTGTATCGAAGCAAGGAGCACTGTCGATGACCATGATGTAGTGAGCGTGAACGATGTCGACGGTGTCAGAGCAAGCAGCAATGGTGCTGACGGTGTGTTAGCATCCCACAGCATTATCGGCTATATCGGAACAAGCTGCAATGCTGGAGAGAGTGTCGGAGCAAGCTGCAACGTCGGTAATTGTGCCTCAGCAACCAGCAACATCCGCAGCCATGTTGGAGCAAGCAGCATTTTTTGCGAACGTGTTGGAGCCAGCAGCAACACCATTAGCTGCATCAGACCCCGCAGTGACGTTAGTGACAATGTAGGAGCAAGCCGAAAAGCTGGTGCTTGTGTTGGTGCAAGCAGAAACAATGACAATGCCGATAGAACAAGCAGAGGCCGTGTTGGAGCATGCTGCAACGTCGGCGGCTGTGTCGGAGCACGCAGCAACGGCGGCGACGGAGACGACTGTATCGGAGCAAATAGCATCATCGGTGACCGTGTTGAGACCGGCTGCGACATTCGTGGTTGGTTCTGCGCAAGCAGAAATGCAGGTGACTGTGGCGGGAATGAAGGCGAATGTGTTGCAGCAAGCAGCACCAGTGCTGAATGTGAAGGCCGCCAGACTGGCGAGTGTGCAAGGTGCCACGTCGGTGAGTGTGCCTTGACAACAAGCAACATCCGCAGCCATGTTGGAGCGAGCAGCAATGTTGGCAAGCGTGCTGTAGAATGCAACTGCATCAGAGCAGGCAGCGACGATGTCGGAGCAAGCTGGCAAGTTGATGCTTGTGTCATAGCAATTAGGGACTGTGGCGACCGTGACAGAGCAAGCAATGGAGGTGTAGGGGCTAGCAACAACGTCGTTGGCGGTGTCGAAGCACGCAGCAACGGCGGCGACTGTGTGGAAGTGAGCAGCGACGGAGAAGGCTGTAAAGGAGCAAATAACGCCATCGGCGACCTTGTTGTGACAGGCAACAACGTTCGCTATTGCATCGGAGCCAGCAGCGATGTCGGTTACCGTGGCGGAGCAAGCATGAACAATGTATACTGTGTCAGAGCAAGCAGCAACGATGCTGATTGTGTGGGAGCCAGCAGCGATTACGTTGGTTATATCGCGACAAGCAACAATGCAGGAGGAGCTGGTGTAGGAACAAAGTGCAACGTCGACGACTGTGCCTCAGCAAGCAGCAACATCCTCAGCCATGTTGAAGCAAAACGCATCGTTGACGACCATGTTGGAGCAAGCAGCAACGCCAGCAGCTTCATCAGAACAAGCTGCGACATCAGTGACTATGTCGGAGCAAGCCTGACAGCTGATGCTTGTGTCAGAGCAGGTGTTGTAAATGGCAGCAAGGTTGGCGATCGTGCCGGAGCAAGCTGCAACGGTGCGTACTATGCAGGAGGAGCAAGCAACAATGACGGCTGGTGTACAGGGGCAGGCAGCGACGGCGGAGACTGCTCTGTAGCATGTAGATTTGCACGTGACAGTGTCGGCTCAAGTAGCAACGTTAACAACTGTGTTGGCACAAGCAGCAACGGCGGCAAACGGGTGCGAACATGCAGCAAGGTTGGCGGCTATGCAGGACAAAGCAGCGACGTTGGCGTCGAGGTCAGAGTCAGCAACAACCCGAGAGATTGTGCCGGAGCACGCGACAGTTCTTGCGCAAGCAAGACAGTGGGCAACTGTTTTGGAGCAAGTGGCAACCTAGGTGACTGTATCGGGGAGAGCTGCAACATGGGTGATTGTACCTCGGCAATCAGAAACATCCGTAGCCATGCTGGAACAAGCAGCATTATTGGCGACCGTGTTGTAGCAAGCTGGAAAGCCGACGCTTGTGACGGAGCAAGTAGGAGCAATGGAGACTGTGACAGAGCAAGCTTCGGCGATGTAGGGGCAAGCAGCAACGTTGGAGCAAGCAGGAGCATCGGTGATGTTGTCCGAGCAAGCAGCAACGGCAATAACCGTGCAGGAGCAAACAGAAACGTCGACGGCTATGCAAGTAGCAACGGCAGCGACTTTGTGGCAGTAAGCAGCGACTGTGACGACTGCTTCGGAGCAAACAGCAACGTCGGTAACCGTGTTGTGACAGGCAGCAACGCTCGCAACTGTGTTGTAGCAAGCAGCAGCATCGTCGACCGTGGCGAAACAAGCAAGAATGATGGCAACTGTGTCAGAGCACGCAGCAACGGTGCTGACTGTGTAGGAGCAAATAGCAATGACGTCGGCTGTGTCGGAACACGTAGCAACCGCTGTGAGTGTGCCATAGCAAGCAATAACTTGATCGGAGCAAGCAGCAACGTCCGCTCCTGTGTTGGAACAGGAAGCAACTTTAGCAATTTTGTAGGAGCAACCCGCAACGTTGGTAAGTGTGTAGGAGCAACCAGCAGCAGTGATGACTGTGAAGAAGCAAGCAGCAGGGATGACTACTGCGTCAGAGCAAGCAGTAACTGCGGAGACTGCCCTGTAGCAAGCAGCAATGCAGGCGAATGTATCGGATTAAGTAGCAGCGTCGGCGGCTGTGACGCCGCAAGCAGCAACGTCGGTCACTATGTCGGAACAAGTAGCATCGGCTGTGAACGGAGGCGAGCATGCAGCGAGGCTGGCGGCTGTGCCAGAGAAAGCAGCTACGCGGGAGTCAAGGTCAGGGCAATCAGCAACACTGACAACTGCTCACAAGCAAGAAATGTTAGCAACCGTGTCAGAACACAGTCCAGGACATTGCTTGGGTCGGCGGCAGCCCTCCGGCCCGTGAATGGATTTGCAGCAGTCTCCGAGTCAAGGAGTGAACAAGAGAAAGTGCTCAAGTTAGGAGGTGGGTCTGTGGTTATCCCCGTGTCGTTATGTATGCTGGAATTTAATGGATCCGTCACTGAGTCACCGGCTCTCTCGGCAAAAGTCTCTGCGCCAACGGGTCTGGGTGGCCAAGGGCCACTGGCAGCCGCAAGCTCCGAGTCAGGAAGTGGGTCAACGGCAGCCTCTGAGCAGGAACGTGCGCTGTTGACAACACATCACTGGCGATTACTTGAATTGTGCGGGGCGAAGGCACCCTCTGAGTCCGAGCATGCATCGGCTGTCGTCCCTAACCCAGCAAGCGAGTCAGCGAACTTGAAATTTCTCGAATCAGCTAGTGCTTGGATGGCAATCTCCCAGCCCAACAGCCAGTCAAGTACGATACCCGAGTTCGTGGGTGGATCTGCGGAGGTCGCTGCCCTAGTAACCAGACCGGCAAAGGTCCCAGAGTCCGGACTGGTATTGAGTGAGCCGGGCCGGCCGGTAACTGCTTCTGAGTCTGTGCGCGTGGCTGCGGCGGTCTTGAAACCAACGACTGAGCCTGCAGTGCCTGATTCAGAAAGATTGCCGTGCAGCAGGCCGGAACCGAAAAAATATCACCTTTCGTGGTGGCAGGCAGAAAATCTCGGGCCCGATCCGGCCGGGCCCAGGGATTTGCAGAGCTATAGTCACGGTACCCAGCAAATGTTTTTTCAAAAAATTGCAAGTACAGCCGGGCCGGCAATGTTCTTGGAAGCAGCTCTCGTGCGTCTGATTGAACAGCTGCTGTTTGCTGGAATCTTCTTTCAAATTCTGGTTGTTCATCATAACTTAGCTCATAATTTCTTTCGGCGATATATCTTCAATCTTTCGGAATCTTCTGTTGCTGTTCGTAAATTGACTCATTGGAGCGTGTGGTTTTGGAGGGAAGTTAAACTTCTTCAACTCGCTCTGCTGCTTCTGTGTACTGTTCTGCGAGCTGGCGACACACTCCTTGATCAAACTCTCCACCGTTTATTGATTCTTTCGGTAATATCAAACATGACAGATCGTCGATTACCGGCAAAAGTGGATGCCAAGAAGTTTCGGTTTGGACGGGAGTCTCCAGAAATCGAAGCTGGTGTTGAGCCTGCTGGAGGAGCAGGAGGTAGCTCGAGTGGGAAACCGTCGAGGAACTTTCGCCGAAACAAGAAACAGGCGGCGGAAGGAATGGGTGGTGCTGCGGTGAACGAAGAAATTGTCTGGGAAGAAGCGAAACGAAAGCAGGAACGGGAGAAATCTCTAATGGAAACCGCGGTCAGGTTAAAACAAGGTTGGATTCCGAGCCTTGGTGTTGCATGTGAATCTCTCTCTTGCTCTTTCACTGTGTCAATGTATTGGTTAAGTCCAACACACTCTTCTCATCAGGGGTTTCCAAATCGCTCACACCTCACAGTTCCTAGTCTAGTATCGTCTGCACAGCTTCCGTTCGGTCTCGTATTGTACACAGTTCAGCCGGGAGGAGCTGTCAGAAAATACACCTTGGAAGCGGAAGAAAGGCATCTCAAACTCATTGGGGGATCGAGTTCCGACGACCTTTGTAATTTGTATGTGGAGATAACGCACGTCCTAAATGTGGCGTCCATTGCTTTTGAAAATCTTCAAGTCTCTTTTTTGGAGATTGTCGTCAGCCCTCTGGCCACTGGGACAGTCGAATTGCCAGCAGACAAAGAGATTGAGGTGACCAATGCCGACCTTGTCAACATAACAACAGCGCTCGATCAGGAAATGCATGTGCCTGCTTGTGCTGATATTGTAGTACCTGCGCGAACGATGGCATCAATTGTCAGGATCGTTGAAGAGGGGACCAACCTGGTGATTGAAAGTGCACCAACAGGGGACCCTCAGACCAATACCGGCGTAGGCCGGTGTGACCATGGTGCAAGCAGAAAGCTGTGGGATCCAGGCAGATCAGAGGAGCTTTGCGCTGAGGTGACTGGATATGGACTCTCTGGTGGAAATGGACCGAGTGCAATGCAACCTTGCTTGGTTGACTCGGCGGTTGGCGGTACAGTGGTTGCAACTCATGGCAGCTACTCACGTGAAGTGGCCCATGACAGCAAAGTAGCTGGGGTGGCTGATGGAGCTACCAGGGAAATCGACGGGGATTCCGCGGCAATGGCAGGAGGCAAATTGTCAACGCTGGTTGGCGGTACTTTGGTTGTAGAACTTAGCTGTTGCACTAAGAGGACCAGTCCTCTGTCAATTCCTGTTGAAGACCATCACAAGCATATCAGCGCTGCAGATGCCAACACCTGCGTGCAGGTTGAATCTGCCACTATTGCTGGTGTAAACATTGACCGGATCGGAAATAACAGTTGCAGGTGTAATGATGCAGGGGCTGTGGCAGAAGCTGTCCCAGGCTTTGAGGGCAATGGCTGGCAGGTAGCATTTGGGAAGCACACTACTCCTCCCAGGCAAGCGTCGGTCGAGTACTGGACGATTCCAAGCAACCGTTTTGCTCCATTAGGATGTCTAGATGTGAAAGATATCGACATTTCTCGACAGCTGCAGACAGCACAGCAACAAAATCGTAAGAGGAAACAGCGATCCAGAAAGCAGAGGAAAGCCACTGGTATCCCCAGTAAAAGTAAAGCCGAAGTCGTAGAGTATCCAACTGTGGTGGTACAGGCAGCCCTCTTGACGACAGCTCCGTTTCAGGCGATATTCCCGACGATAATACCTGGCTTAGCGATGTCAGCTGGGGTTGTTCAAACTGCGACAACATGCTCCATGCCAAATGGGGGCGCGGCCGCCTGCGAAATACATGCTGCGGGCGTCCACGTGAGTGTGATGACCGCGCTGTCCCAAGTCTATTTTCCGGGGTCTACAAACCAGAAGCTCCCAACGTCGATGCCCTCACATCACTGGAGGGCATTCCGGCGGCGTCTGGCTTGTCGGCCTTCTTTTGTCTTTTGGTCTCAGCGCACGTTTCTTTATAGACTTGCGAAGAGCATTACCGACCATCATCGATATTCTCCATCTGCTATCACCCCTATTTTCGACTTTCGCTCTTCACAGGCATATGTGGAGCATCGCAGGTGGCTACGTAGTAAATTGCACTGGCTTCTGATGTGCATGCAATTTCGCAGATTGACCTTATGGGCCAAGATGCTATTGTTTCCCCATATCTTCGACTGGTTTCTCAAGATCTTGAAGCGGTTTGGAAAATGGAGACGGAACCAGGCCCGAGGAACCAAAGTCACTGTGTCTGTCTGGCAAGATGTTCTTGTGGACTGTGTTCGTTGGGCTCTTGCTACCACTCTTGCCTACGTGCTTTCTCAGGAACTCGGAAATGGGCCTACCATGGGGCTAGTGTACCTTGCAATGCTGATCCGAGACGTCTGTCTCACATGTATGTTTGATGATATATGGTCGACGCCTGCTCTGATACTGCTTTATGGTCTCCTATACCATATGATTGCTCCTCACATCCCTGGTCACCATCAATGGCATTGGATGATCTTGACTCTCCATAATTGCATGTGGATCAAGTGGATCAATTACATGTACTTAAGCCCTGACACGGACCTGATCTGCTCAGCCTTCACCCGTTGCGGTACCTACCCGATTGTCTCCTGGAACACGGCTAGTTCTGTCTGGTCCCCTGATCAGCTCAGCCCTGCCTTGGCAATACTCTTGCTTTTGCTACTGCCTGTTTGTCAGTTGCTCATACTCGTGTGGTTCTTACTCCTTCACAGTAGGATATTGCCTTCCTGTGGCTCTTCCCTCGCTGTGCTCCACGTGAAGTTGGATGTATGTGGGTCCTCGCTTGGAGAAGGATTAATGTCGGGGCTAATAGCTGGTTCAGATCCAGCGTCTGAACCAGAAGATGACCAAACGGAAGTTGCACTTTCTTCGAGCAAGTCTCCAGGCGTGCAAGTTGACGCTGGTTGCCAGGCTAAGCTGCAGGATATTCACAGCTTGTCAGAAATGAATAAGCTGAGTCAGCTGTGTTTTGCTGAAGCAATCGCTTGTGCATCTCTCCTGTCCGAGAAAGTCATGGAGCTTGAAGGCCAAGTGGCAGATGCCCTCAAACGCCCCGATTCCAACCAACAGAACTTGATGAACCACCTCAAGCCTATGCTTGGTACAGCTTTGCTGATGGATTGTCTGGTAACCAAAATATTAGAGTCTGCTGATGCTCATGGTCGCAGGACGGAGCGTCGACCGGTCATTCTCCAGGTCAAAAAGTTAGACTCCAGGATAACGCCACTAATTTGGCGGCTGGAATCAGCCCTTGACATAGTTACGCCAAGTACGCTTGATCGTGTCTGTGTTGGGCCAAGAAGTAAATTTGTTCAGAATGATGAGGAAAGCAGCAATGTCTGGGATGGTGTGGCAGCAAGCAGCAGCGCCTGTGTCTGTGCTCGAGCAAACAGCAATGTCAAGAACAGCGTCAGAGTAAGAAGTAACATCATTGATTGCGTCGGAGCAAGCAGCAAAGTCCACGATCATGCAAGACAGCGCAGGAATACCGGTGGCCGTGTTATGGTATGGAGTACCGTTGGCATCGATGTCAGTGCAGGGAACTGTGTTGGAGCGAGCAACAGGATTAACGGCCGGGTGGGCTCGAGCAACAACTTAATCGTTAGCAGCTTACCTGATGTTGATGCAGAGCACAAAGCAGGCAGCAGTATAGGCGACTGCATAGGTGCCATGAGCGAGGCCCAAGCAGCCGCCTGCATCTGTGCATGTGCTTATACCGAGTGTGAAATCGAAGCTAGCCCCATTTCCGAGGTGAAGACATGCTGCAACACTGTCGACAGTGTATGTGTAGCTGGCGAGATTGAATCGGGTGTTTGTTTTGGAGAGGGCACTGGTATCCAGACTAAGGTTGCAGCTGCAGGCGGCAGAGTCGGCAGCTATGCTAGTGTTGAAGATCAGTGCAAATCAAGCAACGAGGCTGAGGGCGGGATCAGAGCTGGCGACATTGTTGGAGAGTGGGTGTCTGGCAAGTGGAAGGTCCAGACAGGCGGCAGTGTTGGCGCTTGTGCTGATATGGCGGGTAAGGTCGCATGTGATCAGGCTATCACATTGGAAATTGAGTCTTACCAAGCTGCGGCATTATCCAATGTGATGGAACAAGCAACAACCTTGAGCCCTGTACTGGCTCCCGAGCGAGTTCACTGGTCAGCAGCAGCCGTCGAGCCAACGACAGTCCTCGCAGGCTGGTTACCAGCCACAAATGACGCGATTATCTTGTCTGGACGACCAGTGCAAAGCACTCATGCCTCGCTCACCTGCACCACCTGGGAGGACCATACAGTCCTTATTGAAGACATTACTCATCAAGAAATCTTCGCATGGCCAAAACTCGCTGGTGAGATTGGAGGATGCTTCTCCTGTGGCTTTGATGACACACCCTATGGAGCCGGTAGCACTAGTCAAGGTTACAGCAGCACGCCCTATTGCCCCCCTTCAGTACGGGCTGTATCGGATCTGTTGATAGTTGTGAAGCCCCCGGTGGTGCACGGCAGTGAATCTGAACCTTACGCACGGCTAGTTGGCTTAACCACAGACTCGCCCTGCAAGGAGGTTTACTCTCGCGTGGCTGCGCTCTGGGGTATGAGTCAGGGTTGTTACTACTTGCAGCACAAAGGAAATCGGCTTCCTGAATCTGCTATCTCACTCGGATCATTTCTTCTCAACCCAGTGGGCATAATACAGTTTCAAGTTTACTTGCGACTACTGGGTGCTGGTGGCCGCCCAGATATGCCCAGACGAAACCCTCCACGCTCTGGCAGGCACGTCTCTTACCCTGTGAGCGTTCCGGACGATCACATCCTGGTTTATCAGCTGGATCCAGCTGCGACAGACCAAGACGGACATCTTAAAGAACTAGTCGATAGCGCTAACAACAGCAAGGCCTGCCAACTCTACTGTGCCAGCATCAGGGCAGCAGGGGCAGTGTATTTGGAGAAAGTACAGGAGGACGGAAAGGGCCTAGGTGTAAGGCTCGTGTGCCCAGTTCTGGAAGGTCAAACATTAGCCCTGTGCTATTACCCAGGCAGCATATCCGACTGCGAGAATGGCGGAAACCACTGCCTAGAGTTGGGTCCGTGGCATGATCACACCGTCTATCTAGATGGGGCACGATGTGTGCCATGCATAGACCAGCATCGTACACCGATGCAGTTGGTAAACCATAAATGCCATGAACACAGTAACAGTGTGGCGAACTGGAAGGAGTTTGATGATGACGCGGGTGGCCTCGGCCTTCTAGAACTGGTTGTAAAGGGCCCTCTGGCAGCAGGAACATTCCTCTCTTTTGACTATATCAGACGGGGAGGAAATTTCTTCCGTCAAGGTTTGCAGGGCACTGAGACTCCGAAAGGGTTCAGAAGGATCCGCTGTTCCTGTGGACCTGGTGGGACGTGCCCTCGTGACCTCCAACGTTTCGAAGAAGAAGTAACTAAGCAATTACTGTCCCTGTCTCAAGATACGTATGTTGTTCAACTGAGCCAGCCGCCAGTGGCGGCTGCAACAACAATAGCAGTAACTCGTAGCTGCGGTGTCTTTAAGCGGCGTGATGTTGGTAAAAAAGGAGCTCGTAGGAAATCGGAGCTTACTCAGATTCCTATTCAGATTCGCAATTCGAGTAAAAGGAACAAGTATCGTCCGGTTCCTGGTCTCAATGCTGAACAGGGAACATTGAAGTCATTTTTCGCAGCGCTTCAACCTACCATGCGCCTCCAAGAGCACTCGAACATCCAAGAGCACTCGAACATCACGGGTTGTCATGAGCAGGGATTGGGTGATGAAGTGAACAACCCTCCAGTTGCTGCAATGGCGATTGAAATAGGCGGCGACGACGAATGTATTGTAATTGATTCCGACTTGGCGTTGGCTGCAGCATGCGGAGGGGTCTATGAAAATGCTCATCTTGGAAATGGAGTGGCGATCGTAGCAGGAGGGGAGATCAATGCGGGTATAAATCAGTTCGGTGCAGCAAGTGAAGTTGACGAGTGTTTGGCCGTCGACAGGCGAACTGGAGTTGATCACAGAATTGATTGTAGTGTGGATGTCGAAAAGGAAACTGTATATGTAGAGGTGGGTGCCAAGAGGGAGGACGAAGCAGGCGGCGAGGTCAGCCCGTGGACAGGTCTCAAGTTTAAAATACTCAACGAAGAGTTTCGAATAACGAAGCAGGGCCTCAATGTTAACGATACACCATACGCTTGTATTCAAGGTACTCTGCACCTCGTGCGACGTGGACAACGGTATACTGTCACAATGGATGATGAGGTGCGCGCAGCGCGGGGTGAAGGGTCGTGTGGTCTCTTGGGGATCCAGGACATTATTCGTGAGGCTGAGTCAAACCTTGGCTTTCGGGAGCGCAGACAGACGCACATAGCACTTCAGGGCGAGTTTCAGGAGCGCTGGGAAATGCTTTCAGCAATGGCCGATGACAGCGAAGCAGAAGGCACTAGGGTAGCAATTTATTGCCATGCTCTGAAAAACCGACAACGTCTAAAGAGCACCTTCCGCCAAGATGTATCCATAAAAGATTGTGACCATTCACCCATGCTTAGGTTCGAACAGATGAATGGATTCGTATTCGCAAAGAATGACCCCCCATGCAATGTCCGTAAGGCTGCTTTCTCGTTCCTGCACCCCTCCACTCATCTGGATGAGAGATATGCGAAACTGCTGCTCGATTGGCTTCATAACAAAGTGGCCCTTATTCCGCTCACTCAGGTCCGCAGAGAAGCAGATGGCGCCCCCCTAGTCTTTCATGTCCCAGAAGCTGATCTGATTTCAGATGAGGCTGTCCTCTTTATCAAAATGTTGAATGTAGAAAAACAAGGCTATGCGCGAATTCATCTCAATCACTTCGACCGAATAGGCAACCACAACCCTATTGGATTCCTTGAAGATTTGCCTTCAGTACCTTTCCCTGTCAGCGTGTTGGCCCCCATACCCAAAGGTGGTGATACATACGGTGAGGTCACCTGCAGCAACCAAGGCGTTGCTGCTGGCCGTACAAATGCGCATGCTCATCTTTGTCGTAAGGCTACTGTTGTGAGTGCCGCTGATCCCAAGCAGAGCGAGGTAGTGGCCAAAGCGAATCGTGGAATCAACGTCGGAAAGTCGCGGTGTTTCGAGACCGAGTTCAGACCTAACGACGAAGCAGCAGACGGCAGTGCACGTGTTGGCTGTTACGTGGACATCGTGGGGGAAGAAAAACTAGACGGCATAGTCGCCAATTCTGCTGCAGGGTCGTACCCTAAGGCTAGCGCTGCGGTTAAGGAAGGCGAGTTATCGGAACAGGGTGCTCTGGAGCTAAAGCTAGAGAAGGAGCGCACCGTTCCCATACAGCATATCGCCGGTGAAGTTCAGTCAAATGGGTCCGTCTTGAGAGCAGCATTACCGAATCCTGCTATTGCTTTGGGCGTCAACACTGACGACATGTATACTGAAACGACTAAAGCATGCCAACCCATCGAGAACCAGTGTCCTCTGCAATGCAGGGCACTGAAATTCCAAGTGCCTACCACTATCTCTGAGGCGGAACTGCTACTAAATAGAAATTTCGATCTTGCCACAATATGGGGGCCCCGTTTTTCAGTTACCCGGGAAGAACGGCTGAAGAGACGCCGGAAGTGTTGCCCGGACCCACCGGGATGGAGCTGGGTGGACGCGGTTCTTGAGGTGTATCCCCTGCTTGCCGAATTGAAAAGCGAGCAGAGAGTTAAAGAACACGAGAGGCAGCTTGCAGCTGTGTCTGGATCTGCACCAAGTCAGAAAGCTGTATCGGCGCCTTCCAAAGTTCGGGTCGCGGCGGAGGCAAGTGAGTCTGTACACGCTGTGCTGCGATCTGCAGTATCTGCCCGAGTACACATGTTGGCGGCTGGATTGGTATCGATTGGAAAGGTGCCGATTGGCCGTGTACTGCTGACAGCAGGATCAGGAAAATCGAAGACAGCTGCGAGCCAGAAGGGAAAATCTGTAGCCTGGTCTGACCACTTATTGGTACACCAGGACACACGCGTCCAATCACAATGCAATACGCACAGATTGAAGGATGCAATACGAAGACCACTCGTGGCAGCAAACTGTAAGCCAGATATGGCAGTCAAAAGCAAGGATCTACCTAAATTTGCACAACGTACCGTTATTGACTGCTGGAATCACTCTCTGCCATCTAGTCCCATGTGCTCGTCAGAGCTAGCACGGCAATCGTCAGACATTGCACCGGCTCCTCTCTCAAACGTTAGAGCAACTCCAGCGGTTATTCGACCGCTGTCTATACCAGTAGAGGAGGACACGGTGATCTCTCCCTCGACAGTGAGCGCCCATCCTCCTCTGCGACATCCTCCGCGTCCTCAGCCTGCCCTGGGGCCATCCTGTCGCACCTTCCTCCCGCGTGCTGTACGTATTCCGGAACCTCCCTCTATTCCTGGCTTGTCTCCATGGATTTCGGGGACCCTGGGTCTCTACCCCAACTTCAATGGTGGTGCAAATCAGTTCCCGATCTGGAACGTGCGCATTGAGGGGTTAACGCGGCAGCAAGCCATGTTTACATCATCGGATGCTCTCTCCCTATCAGCATTTTACGTGGCAGCAGACGTGTGGACTAGAGACAATGATGGCTGGCGTTTGGGGAAAATCTTCGGTGCCTTTTACGACGCGGGCAGCTTTGCATATCGCGCGTTAATGGGAATTCACAGGGCCCCAACCCGCTGCTTCTATGAGATCATTCGCGAGGATCGGCCCTGCAAAGCGTACTTCGACCTTGAAGTTGAACCAGGAGTAATGGACGCAGTACAGGGCAACTCTCTATGCCAGCAAGTCATCTCTGTGTGGGCAGACAAGATACGCGCCAAGTGGCCGCATGCGGAGCAACAATGCCCCCGCTGCCTTGAGGTGCTGATGCTGGATGGCAGCCGCCACACAAAAGATGGATGGAAAGTTAGTTATCACTTGGTGTACCCTTGGTTGACATTTCCGTGTAACAACTCCGCTCTCAAGGTTGAAGTTGAGGCCTTAGTAGTCTCACCCCAATTTCAATATATAACAAGTAATGGAACCATGAAGAAATTCATTGACTCGTCAGTTTACACTCGTAACAGACAATTTCGCTTGGCACTCTCTTGCAAGCTTTCTGACCCCACACAGACGCCCATGCGTTTGCCTGCCGAACAGTCCCTCTCAATGTTCCTGTTATCATGCATTACTCGTATCGAGTCAGATTCGTGGATAGTGCCAGAGGAAAAGCCAAAACACCCGCATATGAGCAACACATGTGGTGCTTGGCAGTCGAAGCCCTTATCCCACCAACCTGGAATAGGATCTCTGCGGCAGCCAAACACTGCGCCCTTGTCACAGGATATCACCACCTCCCTCAACAAACTTCTGTGCCAGCACGGTCTACCGGAAGGGCGGCTTACTGGCCAACGAGGCGACAGCAAAGCTGCGGCATTCCGTTGGGGTGCTAAAAAGGGGGTAAAATGGCCCTGCTTGATAGCGCAGATCTGGCGACCTGCAGAGCCATTGCACGATAGCAACGGTGGAATTGTTTCCTATAATAGATTCCGTGCAGTGTTCTTTCAATGTCTTCATCCAGACTGTCAGCGGTGGAGCAGAAAACCTGGAATATTTCTCGGATTTGTCCAAATATGTAATACAGCAGCTATCACAGCTGCCAGTACTTCAATCAATGCCAGTCCGCTGGGTGCAACCGGGAATGCACGTGGCACGAAGCGGTCTCTAGCAGTTGGTCCAGTTTTTAAAAATAAAGTTTCAGCCAATAGAAACACCACCTCGTTGTCCGGGATGGAAGAAAATTTCATCCAGCCTGTCCCTCCCCCTGTAGCACCTGCTGCAGCTCCCCCGGTTATTTCACCATTTGGTAGGCCGGAGGCGATGCTGACCCCGAATGAGCGGCCGAATGAGCGACCACCTGTTGCTGCGTCTCCCCCATCTCCTCCACTTTCTCGCGAGCAAAGCCTTCGATGTGTTTACTCTTTAAATCAAGCTTCTACAGAGGACTCGTTTGCAGCGCAACATATGCCCAATGGTGCATGGGGTGGCAGGATGGGAGGGCCCTCCTCGGAGCTGATGGGTCGAGAATTGGACCCAGATCGAAATCCGGACATTGCGGAAACACATCACTCAATACAAAACTGGGCTACAAAGGTGGTTGAGGCTCCCTTCTTTGCACCACCTCCAGAAAGACTGCTTCCTCTGCTTGTGGAACAACTTAAAAGGGCAAATCAAGAATATTCTAACGAGTGTGGTGGGGTCCTTCATGGCCTAGATAATCTACTGCACGCTGATGCTACACCAGCCCCCGCTTGCCAGGCAGGGATGGATGATATTGACCTAAAGTGGCGATTACTGCCACCAGCGGCTTGGTTTGAGCCCCCTCTTGGTAAGAGATTACCAATTGGACACAACCTTCTAACCCAAGCTCTAGGGCGTGCAGAGGCAGCACAAGGTCAGGTGGATGCAGATTCTCTTATCGACCCATCTAATGTCTGGAGCAGTCCCTTTTCAGTGGCCTTCATCAGTGTCGGATTCAGGCGTCTGCGCTTTTCGATGCCTGGTGTTCTTGGCCTTCTGGAACAGCACAGACCAGACATATTGTTCCTTGGGGATCTTGGCGTCGCTAACCATCGCATCGGTCGGCTAAAGCTCCTGCTGGAAGCGTCGGTTGATGAAGAATGGATCTTTTTTAAGAACATTTGCAACTCGCGAGGGTATCCAGTAGGGTTAGGAGCGATGGTGCATGTTTCCACTGCCAAGTTCATTACGCAACTGGAGGTTTCCTGTCCGCCAGATCTGGACCAACAGGAATGGGCTCTAGCAGTTGGCGGTCGTATCCTCCACTTGGAACTGAATCGTCCGGAAGCAGGTGGGCGAATATGGTTTGTTGGTCTCAACCAGCATGTGGCAGCCAACAACAGGGTTGCATCTCGTGAGCTTGTACTGTTGACGTTAGCGCATATCTCAACCCTAGCCAAAACGCACGGTTGGCGGCTTGTTATTTTGGGGGATGCCAATGCAGCTCCGGTTGGAGGGCGATGGGGCTATTCACACAACACCAAGACAGGTGCTGCTGACCAAAGGATGCATGATTGGCTAGCACAAACTGAGTTGTGCGAGATACGCAGCGCGCCTCTGCAGCCCACATGGAAGGCCTGCCTTCTCCCCAAGAAAGCGACGCTGGATCGTGCCTGGGTCCACCCTGCAGATCTCCCTGTCTCCAGTTTACTCGTGAAATGGGCTGCAGCGCAACCCGTCTTTGATCATGCTATGATTATGCTGCAGCTTCCACACACTGTGGCAGGATTGGGCTTTGCAGGAGCTTGCCGCCCATTGAACCAAACCATCCAAGCTCCGCGATGTCGTGTGAATGTACGCAAATTCCGGGAACCAGCCATACGCGCTGAATGGAGTAAGCTACTGCAACACGCCTTGACGAACTTTTCAGGCGGCTCTGTGGCGGAACAGCAGGACGACTTGGATCCTGCCGGGACTCAACGAGCAACATCGACAGTTGCACATGGCTCAGCTGCAGTCAGTAATTCAAATGTGCAAGGCTGCGGTGATTCGGATGCGGGTGCAGTGGCGGACAGCGAATCAGGCGTGGAGGTCAGCGGTGTTCCAGAGTCAGGGATTGATGGTGGCACTGACGCAGGGGCCACTGATGCCCCAGTGGACATGGCTGGTGGCGACATGGGCTTGCTGAACAGCGGCAATACGGATGGGGGGGCAGGCAATAACAAGGATGATATGCCTGGTAGCGACCCGAAAGATGCGGAGAAACAGACCACCCAGGACCCATTCCAGGCCTTGCGATATGCAGAGATGATGGCTGCTCAGATAGCACATTCACTCGCCCCTCGCCGTCAGCGGAAACGAGGGGAAGTCTGCCGTTCATTTGCCTTTTCAGGTCATCGTACCATCTTCCGTGAAATCAACCTACTGAACGCCGCCCGCGCATTGGTCAAGAAAATTATTCTACGCAGTCCAGATATCTTGCACTCTGCCCATCGTGACATGCTTTGGTATCTAAAAATTGGCCGGTTACATGGCAGCATTGCACGAAGTGGACACTACCGCCCTTCGACGCTGCATTACTCAACTAAGTGGTACTTTGGCCATGCAGCCAACATGGTTCTGACAAGCTGGCTAGGTCAGGCAAAAACGGCAGTGGACGTTCGATGGGCGGCAGTACGGGAAGATATAGCCAAAGCAAAATATATCAATGAGTGCAAAGCTCGAGAGATGCTGATCCGTAGTGGGGGAATGTTGGACCATAGACTGCTAGCTAATGCTCTTGGCAAAAGACAGCCACGCCCAAGAATGTGGGGGGTAGCCGGTCAAGTAAGTCTAGGAGTCAGGTTTAATCTATGCCGCGAGAATCCGCCACCACTACTTGCATATCTGCTTACGCTGCCCGAAACCGAAGGAGTTGTGAGCGCAGAAGGTACTGATTGCACCCTGAAGATCTGGTTTCGAGGTCCACGGTCATTGGGTGACTTCCTTTCCTGTTGGTGTTCTTTGAATCCTCCCTTTGATAAGCCATCTGTTAGCACTGTGATGCCACCAGAGACCTACGTGGCAATTATTCCGGACGACATATTGGCAGTGCAAGAGTTACATCTGGCTGGCGAAGGTATGGACTCTGAATCAATCTGCCCTAGCTGTCAAAACACTGGAATTCAGCCCATTGTGACTTCCGCGAAGGCCCAGCCCTACGGTAATCCTAAGCGTGCTGTGCGTTTCTTCTGTCAGCAATGTTGTTCTGTCCATGATGATGTTGCGCTCGCCCAGCTCCCGCCCTGCCCCATCCCGTGGCAAGTGTGGAAGGAAATGCGCAAGATTCCTTCGGGTCTTGCGCCGCTCATTTGTCGGCCAGTAGATATGGATACATTGGAAACAATTGTGAGGCGCTTGGGCAACGACTTGAGCATGGGAATCGACGGTATACCGCGGGAATTCTATAAATATGGCCCCTTGGTGTTCCTTGAATTTCTTCGCTCAGCCATCAATGCGTACCTTAGTGGCATGTCACCAACAGTGGGCGTCCATGAGTGGCAAGGAGCCATCTTTAGTCTGATCTCGAAGACCCTTGCCCCCCTATGGATGACTGACCAGCGACCTATCGCCAGTGAATGCACAAAGTACATCATAGCTACAACTGTTATCAACACCCGACTTGATCAGGTAACGGAAGACTATTGCCTGATAGATGATGTACAAGAGGGATTTCGTCGGAATCGCAGCACAAGACGTCAGCTCACCAAGCTTCGGACCATCCTGGAGCAGCACAGCAAAGATAAAAGTCAGTCAGTGGTTCTCTACCTGGACATCAAGAACGCATTTAACGCGGTCAACCATCGAGCAGTCCTCGCTCTCCTAGAAGGCTATGGCTTCCACCCGACTGATGTAGACTTGTTTCGCCGCATGTATGATGGCAGATTTATATCAGTTGGCAACTCCTTCGGTGAAACGGCTGCGTGTTTCCTTCGGCGTGGTGTCTTCCAAGGTGACGCACCAAGTCCCAAGATATTCACCCTGGCGTTTGATCCGGTCCACAAGATGGTGCGAGCCAGTGGACGTGGCTGCACAGTAACGGGCTTGGAACATCCAGCGGGTTCAAGTGGATTTGCTGATGACACCATTCTTCACACTGGTGGTCCTGACTCGATCCCGGCCATGCGAGTTATCGTTGATACCATCTCGCCATTCTCTGCTTGGCTGGGTATGTTCTTCAACCTGAAAAAATCGCTCATCTCTGCTGTTGACTATTCTACTGGCCAGTCCATGCCTACTGATAGCATTACATTTGACGGGGTGCCATTCACAGTCTTGCTTCCAACTGTGGCCCACAAGCACCTCGGTGTGCGTATGTCCCTGACACTAGACTTCGGAGCGGAAAAGGCGCACGTGATCGACGAAATGCAGCGTAGACTCAACGAGCTGCAAAAGGAAGAAGTGCTGTCGCCCTCCCTGAAAGAACTAGCCATCAAGATTGGGGTAACGTCAGTCTTTCGTTACAGTGCTGGGGTGGTTCCATGGCTGCAATCGGAGCTGGATACAATCTCAAAAATGTGGATTAGGGGTTACAAGAGCGCTTGGTTCAAATCGGGAGCACGCAGTATGGACAGTTCCCCAATCGTTCTTGATCTGGTTGATGGCGGTCGCGGTTGTCCTGCAGCGCCGGAGGTCTGGATGCACGAAGTGCTAGCTACTCTAGACCAATGCCTGACCCTGCCTGGTGAAATTGCCCAGATTGTCTTGCAACACCTTTGGCGTGAATGCAATTCACATGGATGTGCTGCCCTAAACCAAATGCAACTGCTCTTGCGTCTTGGCAGCAGAGCGGAATCGGGCTCGCTTCTGGGCCAGATGTTGCTGCGACTAGACGAGCAGGGACTCTCTGTCACTAGCCCATGGCCGCCGATTTCAGGGACATTAATTACCGAAGTCGTATGGCCACATCTGCAACAAGCTTGGCGTGCTAAAGAACAAACCGCAACTATCGATCGCTCAGCTCCCTTGTTTAGTGACTGTGAAGCTCAAGCAGCTTGGGAGCAAGCGAAGCTGTGCTTACAAGCTGTTCGTAAACTTGGAACGGGTGGTATCCTTGAACTCTCAAAGCTCTATGGCCAAGCCGGTCGATGGCTGGCTTGGAGGGAAAGGCCCCTGCATGCCTGTGGGCTTACTCAAATAGAACATGCCACTCTGCTCTCCTGGCTGGACAGGGCCCAATCATCTGCAAACAAGGAGAACGTGAGCGCTGATGGCAGTGCACAATCTCCAGTGGGATTCCAACGCGAGCTAGTTCCCAGCACCAGGGAGCAGAGTCTAGGTGCTGCACCCTGTGTGGAATTGCCCTCGTGCATTTGTGGTGTGGCCCGATTCAGTGCGTCGCACGATCGGATTGTTCTGGAATGCTCACAAACTCGTGCTATCTGTACTAAATTTAATGATAAAACTGATCTGAGACACATCTCAGATATCGACCTAGCGTGGGTGATGTGTCGAGCACGTGCAGTGTTTTCCTTTTCCCTGAGCGACTCACAAACTACTACTGTCGAATGCTTGCTTCCTCTGCGTACAGTTCTACCTTTAGCACCTGTGTTGGCACCACCTGAATGTATCCTTGTCCAGAACACGGCTGCTGAGCGTCTCAGCACGCAGTTTACTGTCCTCACAGTACCCTTCATCCGAGACTGCATGCTGGCGTGTGGAGCTGAGACGCTCAAAGCAGCCTGCAAACGCGAGGCGTGGATGGTCCCTTGCTCTGAGTTGCGACGCTGGTATGCCTTCACCCACCATTCTCCTTCGTCTTCTCAGTGGGCGCTGGGCCCAGGAGGCTTGGATGGGCAACAGATCCTTGGAGGTTTAGACAGGAATCTCTGCATGCGACGCGTGGTTGAGGTGCCCAGTGTTCCTTCTCTTCTCCACCCGTGGCAAATTGACCCGCCTCTACCAACCTCAGTCTGTATAGATCTCTCAAATCATCTTCCCCAGTTCTTGCCGTCTCCTGAGGGATGGGATGTGTGTAAGCGGAATGGTCGGGTCACAATCACTGGACCAGGACATATTGCTGTGGGCATGGACGCAGCACAGTATGGTATGCTACTAGACCAGCAGGCACAAACTCTGCATGAGGCCTTCCTGAACAGTGTTGTTGCCTCCTGTCGTTTGCAAGGCATTGCTGATGGGGAATATCATGTGCCGTGGAGCAGACACTTGCTGTCCTGTTTACGTGGCATCCTAGGAACTGACTTGCTGGTCGGAGCCCGAGCAGTAACGTTTAATCCTCACTTCGCACATTTCTGCTCCCCTGATGCTGAAGACTCTGCATTAGGAGCGGAAGTGGAATGGGAGCCGCTTGCAGCACTGCTCCTACTTGACTCTTTTGCTCCAGAAAATCGATTGGTCGTGTTGAATCAAGCCCTGCACCATGTAGTGCAGTATGACACAGCTGTTTGGATCCTGAGATATGACCAACCGTCTTCATGGGCTACTAATGATCTTAAGAAACTACGTGAACTCAAGGCACGTATGGTAGCTAACCTTCCTGCCAAGAGCTTAATTCTCCACGACATTGAATGTTGGAGTTACGCCAAATGGGACTCCAAACCCTCTCACTTCAACTCCCAGCTCTGGCTGCTCTGCCCATCCTCAATGCAAGCCAAGTCCCTTCCTGAACCCTTGCGTGTACAGACTTTGCTTGGCAACTGGCACGAACGGCACTATGACTTTCATCACAATACAGTACCGATCACACAGCACCTTAAGGCGCACCGTAATCACCAGCAAGACTCTCTTAGGTTCTCTGCATCTGGTGCCTCAGACTACTTTGCAGGTACTGATGGGAGTGGCCAGAGACAATCAGAGCGACAAGGATCTGGTTTTGTGGTCACTAAGGGTGAGATCCTTGACCCTATTTTGGAATTTTCGTCTCCAGTGGGCGGTCCATTTGCATCTACTAGGGTAGAAGCAGTTGCCCTCCTCTGTCTCTTGGAACAAGTTAGTGATTCTCTTATACCCCTCACCCGCCTGATCGTGTTCATTGATAGCCTGTGCTTGCTTGACATACTGTCGCGATGGGGCAGAACTAATTTCTGGCCAGGGCCAAAAGACGTCATTCACTTTGATGTCCTACTTCCGCTCCTAAAGATATTGCGGAGATGGCCCTCTAAACTAGTGCTTGTAAAAGTGAAAGGCCACACTGGTTGCTACCACAATGAGTTGGCAGATGAACAGGCAGACAAGGGTTGTGAATCAGATGCAGTGAGACTCTGTAATGGACCCCAGAAGTACGGCACTCTCCACCTGAGAATTCACCCTGCTCTGCGCGATCTGGTCTCAAACGAACATGCCAGGGCAGCACTTCCTTCTGACATTGCACCCAATAAGTCTATCCTGAGACAAGTTGTGCGTGCCAACCAGTGGCGTTCAGTGCGGCTTCGCAGCACCATCTTTGCACGTGACCTGGTACAAACAGAGGATGGTTCTACCGTTGCTAGCATCATTTCCAAGCAGAAGGACTCGGAAATTCGTTGCTGGATGCAAGCAATGACTGGGACATACCCAGTTGCAGCGTATCTGAAACGGATAGGGAAAGTGCCGACAAATGAATGTCAATTTTGTTCTTCTCAGCAAAAAGAGACCTTTACCCACTTTATGAGCATCTGTCCTCGATTTCATGACGCCAGAGTGGCAGCCCACAATCAGATTCGTGAATGTCTATCAGAGGCTCTTCGAAAGGTTCTTCCAAAAGGATGGGTCCTGCATGAAGAAACTCCAATGTCTAGAACTGGTCTAAGACTGAACCCAGTGCCTACTGTGCTGGTTCAGAACTCTGGTCGACCTGTCCAGGAATCTGATATAGCTGCTGGCAGTATGCACCTTGGGCGTTGGCAACCTGATCTTCTGCTGGTTTCGTATACTCGCCGCAAAATTGCTATACTGGATGTCAGCAGGCCCTCAGATATTTGGCGTGAACGGCTGCGAACAGCACATCAAGATAAACTGCACACCTATGAGCCATTGTGTCAAGCACTCAGCAACTATGCAGACTCTAACTGGGAAATACGAATACTACCATGGGTGGTTGGCACTCGGGGGCTTGTCCAGCAATGTGCCCTGGCCAGTGCTCTGGAATTCTTGGAAGTACCCAGAGGCAATTGGCAGCGGGTGATTGAGAGTACTGTTCAAGCAGCTGTCACTGCGCTGGTCTTCATGCACAGGGCCCGCTTCTCACACACTGGATCAAACCTGACTTTAAAACCCACGCTTGAGGAGGTCCTTCCGCTGCGCGGCACCAAGAGGAAGGCTTTGAACCAGGGTGGAAATTTTGCTGCAGATATGGTCTGCTTCAAGAGGATGGCTGCAAATACTTGGAGGCGCTGACGACCTGAGGATAGCTGCAGATAGGGACGAGGAGATGCAGCCACTATTTGCCTGATGCTGCCGGCCGCCAGGCTGTGGCTGCACAGCTGGAATGTTGAGCTGGTGGTGGACAGGAGCGATGGTAGGAGGGCAAAGAGGATGTAAGGCAAGATGGGTGGATAGTTAGTTAGTACTGGAGGAGTAGCACATATATGGGGAAAAGTAGAAGGATGGATGAACATATATGAGAAGAAGTAATGTTGACAGGAGGGTCAAGGTAGCGGATGACACAGTGGTTTGTAGTTGGAGGTGGATGGTGCAATGGCTATAAGTCTTAACAGGGGCAGTCATGTCGATATATATGCAATGGTTTTGATTAATGAGGCCTGCTTAAGTGGATGGCACAAGACAGAGGACCAGGCTCAAGTGTAATTATCTGTGCAATGGTTGCATGTGTGTGTGTGTGTGTGTGTGTGTGTGTGCGTGTGTGTATGTGCTCTCAGGAGCATGCCCTGGTGGGTGTGCTCCATATCCCCGACGCAGATATCTGCCTTTGATGATATTTCATTAAAGCTAGTAAGTGTGGTGGTGGTGGTGGTG
>Ga0208111_1000129_pt1 | contig 24372 bp, 56 predicted proteins | sample CryBogCBH08Aug08_FD_184605 | JGI IMG/M metagenome (GOLD analysis project Ga0208111, IMG submission 184605) | Freshwater microbial communities from Crystal Bog, Wisconsin, USA - CBH08Aug08 (SPAdes) (version 2) | ecosystem: Environmental > Aquatic > Freshwater > Lake | place: Crystal Bog... | reverse complement strand
ATGATAGTTATATGGAAATAAGAGAGTGGGCCAAAAAAAATAAAGGTCCTATTATAGTTAGAAATGCTACAACTTCTGAAATGCGTTATGTGAGGTATGGGAAAGGATAAAAGGAAATACAATTATGACCTCGACACCAACAAACGAAAAGTGTAAAGAACTTTTTCCACACGAAGACGTTCTAAACCTAAATAAATTCTTCGGTGATCCATCTGGTAAAAACGGAGATGTGGATCCGACTTGGTTTAAAGAGAACATTGTAAAGTGGGAACCACCTTATCCTATGTTCTTTAATGCCAGTGGCCAGCAGTTCAAAACAATGAAACTACACAAGAAGGTAGTTGATGTTTATACTGCCGCATTTACTGAGGTGTTAGAACACTTTGGTAAAGATAATATTAAGAAGTTACACCTCGATCAGTCTGGTGGTTCATTTAACTACAGACTAATGCGCGGTGGTTCTAGATTATCAGTCCATTCATGGGGTATAGCCATTGATATGGACCCAGCAAGAAATCCTTGGCCATCATCATGGCATGAAGGTATGCTGAACCACGAGTTTGCAGATATACTAGAGAAGCACGGATTGTGGTGGCGCGGTAGACCCGGCGATAACGACCCGATGCATTTTCAGGCTGCTTGGAGATACTAATTCGTCGCCCCGGTCCTGTGAGGGCGACGATTTATAGGATGGAGGTTTAAACAGGAGAAAGTAAACCAAAATGTTAAAACACGACCACAACCATAACGACGAGATTGGCGATGATGGAGGTGGATTCAATGTTCTAAATTTCTTACCACATGCTATTACAGCTATAATTGCCGTGTGTGGTATAGGTGTATCACTATTATGGACCATTAGTGACCTTAAAGTGGGAGATATGGAACTTAAAACAAAAGTGACCTATCTTGAGTCCAGAGTCCAACATATTGAAGATTACCTTGGTCAGAGAAAAGAATTGACAGATAATGACCGTAAAAGTCTTTGGGACGAGGTAAATGATATTAAGCAGTCCTTACAAAACATAGAACAACAACATAAAAGGGAACTGCCACCAAGAAAGTAGTTGACATAGAGCCAACTACCAAGTATAATAAAAAACTTCGTTATGATTATGGTAAAATATGTCCTTATACATAGATAAAAAATATGTTTCCCTCCTTTCGCCCAAGTTGAAAAACTTCAAGCAGAGGGGGGAATTTTTATGGAATTTTTCTTGCCCCATATGTGGTGATTCCAAAAAGGACAAACTAAAGGCTCGTGGTTACATTTACAAGAAGAAGGAACACCTCTTCTTTATGTGTCACAATTGCCATACGTCGACCACATTTCAAAAGTTCCTTAAAGACGAAGATCCGATGTTATATCGTGATTTTGTATTGGACTCGTTCGTCCAACCTAACACGACCAACACCGTTGTGGACGCCACGGATTTTGTCACCAGACCAGTATTTAAGAAACAACCTACTCTACTATACAGTGATGCCGTTCGTGTTAATGGATTGAATCCTTATCATCCGGCTAGAAAATACCTAGAAGATAGGAAGGTTCCTATTGATGATATGTGGTATGCGGAAGACTTCGCAAACTTCGTTTCTGTCACATTTCCTGCACACGCAAAAACACTATATAAGGAACCTCGCATAATAATCCCGTTCTATAACAGGGACGGACAACTACTGGGAATACAGGGGCGATCCATTGACAGACATTCCAAGATCAAGTATATCACGATCAAAAGTGACGAAGAGAACCCAAAGATTTTTGGTTGGGATAAACTTAACCTTGATGTGCCTGTATATGTTGTTGAGGGACCCATCGACAGTCTTTTCCTTAACAATTCTCTGGCTACTATGGATGCAGCACTGTTTAATGCTCCTAACATTGTAGGTCTTGACAAAGAATACATTTTCATTTACGATAATGAACCGAGAAACAAACAGATTGTTTCCAATATGCGGAAAACCATTGACTTGGGTTATAAGATTTGTATCTGGCCCAATACTGTGAAAGAAAAAGATATTAATGAAATGGTTCTTTCAGGATTGTCTCCTGCCATTCTTCAACACATTATAGATATAAACACACACAGCGGATTTGAGGCTACGATGAACTTGAATATCTGGAGTAGATTATGAGTATGTTGAAATTTAGTAATATGTCAAACGATAATGTAATTGACATGCCAATTTACATTAATTCTGATTGGATCGTTGCTGTGTATGAAAAACGCCGAAGAGATGGTGGTAGTGTTTCCACAGTTATTTTTGGAGGACCAAGTTCCACAGAATGGACAGTAGAAGAAAGTTTATCACAAGTTATCAAGATTATTAATGAGGCAACAAAATGAATACTGCGAAGATTATAGCATTAACCCAACCGATACTTTCGGCGTGGGAAACACAGACAGAACGAGCAATCGGTGCCGAGGCATTCATTGCTTACACAGCCAGAGTATCAAACCCATCCAACCAAAACAACACATTAACCGCACCTAAACTACTCAAATACCTAATCAAGAATAAGCACTGGTCTCCATTTGAGATGGTGTCTATCACTATGGATATTCAGACAACCCGTGACATTTCACACCAGATTATCCGTCATAGGTCATTTTCATTCCAAGAGTTTAGCCAGCGTTATGCCGATCCTACACAGGATATGGGTTTTGTTACAAGAGAAGCCCGCCTACAGGACCATAAGAACCGTCAGAATAGTATTGAGGTTGAGGATGACAATCTTAAATATGATTGGAATTATCTTCAAGGTGTTGTTGGTGATCTTGCAGTTAGACATTATAAGACTGCTATTGAAATGGGTATTGCCAAAGAACAGGCCAGAGCAGTTCTACCAGAAGGTCTAACCAAGACACGACTATATATGTCAGGTACACTCCGTTCTTGGATTCATTACATTGATGTCCGTGCTACAGAAGGCACACAGAAAGAACACAGAGATATTGCTATTGCTGCCCGTGAGGAAATACTAATGCATTTCCCATCACTTAGAGAATATTGGAAAGAGGAAGAATAATGGATAGTTTATATCAAGAGTTTATTTACAAGAGCCGTTATGCTCGTTACGTACCAGAACTAAACCGTCGAGAAAATTGGGAGGAGACCGTTGAACGCTATATTACCTTTATGTCTAATCACCTCGCCGATACTTATAACTTTGATATGGCACCTTATCGTGAAGAGATAAAAGATTACATTATCAAACTAAAAGTTATGCCATCTATGCGGTCCCTTATGACTGCTGGCAAGGCATTAGAGCGAGACCATACATGTGGTTATAACTGCTCCTTTCTAACTATTGATGACCCTAAGGCCTTTGATGAGGCCATGTTCATTCTACTGTGTGGAACGGGTGTTGGTTTCTCCGTTGAGAGGCAGTTCATAAATCAGTTGCCAGAGATTCCGGAGAAGATGTATGACTCCGATACCACCATTTCCGTGAGAGATAGCAAAGAAGGTTGGGCTAAGGCTCTCCGTATGCTTATTGCTCTCCTATACACAGGTGAGATTCCTAAGTGGGACCTAACCAAGGTGCGTCCTGCTGGTGCTCCGTTGAAGACCTTTGGTGGTCGTTCATCTGGGCCAGGTCCTCTAAATGACCTATTCAAGTTTGTTGTAAAAGTATTCCGTAATGCTCATGGTCGTCGCCTGACTTCCATCGAGTGTCACGATATAATGTGTAAGATTGGTGAGGTTGTTGTAGTTGGCGGTGTCCGTCGTTCTGCTATGATTTCTCTATCTAACCTATCCGATGACCGTATGCGTCACGCCAAGGCGGGCGCATGGTGGGAAGCAAACCCACAACGGGCATTGTCAAACAACTCGGCCGTCTATAATGAGAAACCAGAGATTGGATCTTTCATGTCCGAGTGGTTATCATTATATGAATCCAAGTCAGGCGAGAGAGGTTTATTCAGTCGTGAAGCATGTCAAAAAATCGCTGCGAGAAATGGCAGACGAAATCCAGACCAAGCATTTGGAACCAATCCGTGTTCGGAGATCATCCTTAGACCATATGGCTTTTGCAACCTTACTGAAGTTGTCGTGCGGTCAGATGACACGATGGAAACTATTAGAGATAAAGTTAAGATTGCAACTATCCTCGGTACTTTTCAATCTACTCTTACGGATTTTCCCTACCTAAGAAAAGTTTGGAAGAAAAACGCCGAAGAGGAACGCCTACTTGGTGTATCACTTACAGGCATCTATGACTCCAAGTTATTTAACAATCCACAAGATAAAGAAATCAAGGAACGCCTTGCTTCTCTCCGTGACTATGCTGTTGAGGTGAATAATGAACTTGCAACTATTCTTGGTATTAATGGCGCTGCTGCTATTACTTGCGTTAAGCCTTCAGGAACTGTTTCCCAGTTATGTGACTCGGCAAGTGGCATCCATCCACGCCATAGCTTATATTATATCCGTCGGGTACGCGCTGATAACAAGGATCCTCTAACCAAGTTTATGAAAGAGAAGGGTGTGCCTTGGGAAGCAGATGTGATGAAACCTGATTCCACAACTGTATTCTCCTTCCCACAGAAAGCACCAAAAGATGCTGTTGTTCGTGACGATATCAATGCTATCAGTCACCTTGAACTATGGGCCATCTATCAAGAGGCCTGGTGTGAGCATAAACCATCCGTTACAATCAACGTCAAAGAGGAAGAATGGATGAAAGTTGGTGCGTGGGTGTATGATCACTTTGATGAGATGTCCGGTGTATCATTCTTGCCACACGATGGTGGTTCATACCGTCAGGCACCTTACGAGGAGATTACAAAAGATTTATACGAGGCCATGTTACCATCTATTCCAAAACACCTTGACTGGGATAGTTTGGTTGAGATGGAAGACAATGTTGAAGGGGTGCAGACACTAGCTTGCACAAGTGGCACATGCGAAATCTGATCATCGCCTTCCTCGGGATCCTATGCCTCGGGCCCGCTTGGGCACTGGATCCCCTTCTTCCAAACCACCAACTAACACCAGGCGCAACTCTTCCTGTAACAGAGAAAGAGGTTTGCGTTCCTGGTTATGCTGGTCGTGTTAGAAATGTGCCGCAGTTTGTGAAGAACAAAGCATACCAGATTTATGGTATAACATCTCGCAAACCCGGTCAGTATGAGATTGATCACCTAATCAGTTTGCAGTTAGGTGGTTCTAATGAGATAAGCAATCTTTGGCCACAGTCATACATAACGATGCCTTGGAATGCCCATGTGAAAGATCAACTTGAGAATAAACTACATGCCTTGGTGTGTAGTGGTCAGATGACCTTGAAAGAGGCACAGGAGAAGATTTCAGGAGACTGGACTAAATCTTACTGTGAGGTTTATGGTATAACTAACTGTAATGGAGACTAATGTGAAGAAACTACTTATCGCCATGATGCTATTTGCCACACCAGCAATGGCACAAACTGATATCACTATCAGTAAATCACAACAACTAATGCAGGTGGATACAGATGAAGGAACCTACCAATGGCCAGTCTCAACGGCCCGTAAAGGATATTATACACCAACTGGAACATTCCATCCATACTCATTACATCCAATGCACTATTCTAGAAAGTATGATAATGCTCCTATGCCTCACTCTATCTTTTTCTCTGGTGGTTATGCTATTCATGCTACGCCTCATGTGGGTGCTTTGGGTCACCCTGCTAGTCACGGTTGTGTCCGTCTATCACCTCGTCACGCGGCCATGCTCTATGAGATTGTGAAACAGGATATTAATGGTACAACAATAAGAATAATAAACTAAAAGGAAAAACTAATGAAAGTTTTAGGTTCCCAAATACTAGATCAGATTATTGAAAAACTGGTTGATAGCGAAGTTTCATATGATGATCGTAAAATCGTTTATGAAATATTGCTGGAAGTCTTTGAGGACTTTGATGCTAAGAACTTAGATGAATGTCTTGAGAATGATAAAGCATGGGATGAGGTGTGGAACGAAAAGTATCCACCTGAGATGGAAGACGAAGAGGACTGATGACTACATAGGTGTATGTGGTTATACAACAATGCACCCCTTGAAGAAATACCAGATGGTTATGTTTCGTTTGTCTATCTTATCACAAACGAAGTAACAGGCCGTAAGTATATCGGAAAGAAACTGTTTAAGTTCACCCGCTCTACCAAACGAAAAGGTAAGCGGGTGAAGAAACAAGTTGACTCCGATTGGTTAGATTATTATGGTTCTAACAAAGAACTAAATGAACATGTGGAACTATACGGCAAAGACAAGTTCAAACGAGAAATCCTATATCTTTGTAAATCAAAAGGTGAGGCTTCATACCTTGAGGCAAAGGAGCAGTTTGCCAGAGATGCCTTGATGACAGAAGATTACTACAATACATGGATCATGGTACGAGTAAGAAAGTCCCATATCAAAAAGTGAGGTAACATGACAACACAACAAATTCTAATAGCATCAGGTGTTTGGTCCGTTTTACTACTAATTGTCTATAAGCATATAACATTTACCAAAATAAAAAATTGCTATAGTATGTGGTTCAACAAAGAGTATTGGACTGATTATAATATTGTAGAGTTTGTTTCTTGGTTTGCCAAGGCAATCATTATTGTTCCTGGTTTAATTTTTCACATTCAAATCTGGTGGTTATACTTTCTAACTCTATTCACTTCTCTAACATTAATCTGGGCCAGCAATAAGAAACTCCTTCCAACATTAGTGGGATTCAACACCCTTTGGGCCTGGATCTCTTGTATGGTACTAGCACAACACTTAATATAAGGATATAACATGGAAATCATACTTTATTCTAAAGATAACTGTGCCTTTTGTGATAAGGCCAAGAACCTACTAAAAATGAAAGCAATTGAGTTTATTGAGTATAAACTTGATAAGGACTTTAACCGAGACACCCTTTTGGAACTATTCCCACAGGCACGAACATTTCCTGTAATAACACTTGACAAAGAGTTCATCGGCGGTTATAATGAGTTGTATGATTTGCTACTAACTCACTAAGGAACAGACATGAATATACTTCCTTTTCCTACTGTAACACCAGATATGCGTGTAGGTTATACGGCAGTTACCAAGAATAGAGATACCCGCAGGACTCGTCGAGAATTCCTTGAAAAGGCTAAAGCAACTTTACCTAAAAAGGACTATGAGGATCTATTGATGGCAATTATGGATCCGGAATACTATATGAATGGTGACCATCTTATCCGTAGGGCCGTTGATGATTATTATGACCATGTTGAAAGTAGGAGTTAAGTGATGATTGATAAATATGCTCTAAAGGAACAACTACAGAATGGAGTCGTTACCGTTGTTTTTGAGAAGACTGACGGAACGGAACGAACAATGCGTTGCACTCTTTCCGATCTTTATGTTCCACAGGTAGAACCACAGATGTTGTCCGAATATGACGGACAAGTTCCTAAAAACACAAGGCAGATTAATGATAGTGTCCAACCTGTATGGGACATTGATGCTGGCGGATGGCGTTCGTTCCGTTTGGATTCGGTCAAGCAAGTTCTAAGTGAAGGATAAAACAAATGTCAGCAGATAATGGTATTTACGTTCTACTAACTGAGTCCGAAAGAGGCCCAGAATACCGTGTTTCCCGAGCCAATGCCATTGATAACATCTATGGTGAATGGAATTCTGAAACAGGAAAATATGAAGGAAATGTTGAAGCAATCCTTGACACCTTTGCGCAAGTGCCTGTTTTCTATACAATAAACGAGGCTCTTGACTTTGCGGAGGAATTAGAGCATAATAGTGATCCTACTGAAGACGGTGTTTGTGTAATTTCCGACTTCAAATCATTTGGTAATATCTTTGTCTGAGGAGAAGAAAGTGAAAACTCGTCCTAAGTTTGCGGATGAAAAGTATCTTGGTTCAGAACCAACTGTTACGGAGAAATCCACACAGGCCGAGTTGGCTGTTGCATATAACTGGTTTAACTACTTTTACACAAGTGATCATGCCAAAGACTTCACCATATCTTATCTAAAGAGTATTAACTATGACAAAGACACCATTACCAGACTACATCAGATTAAGTCCATTCCATGTTCCGTGGGATGGAACTGTCGGCTCCTCCACACCGGGTCATCCCTACCTGACGGAATCTGGGAATCTATTGAGCAGCGAATTATGGACCTGGTCAGCGAGGTGTTGGTCGATCCGGAAACTGAAGAAAGTGGAGAAAAGAACCAAGTTCCCGTCATATCAATTCAAGACCGCATTAACTCGAAAGCATCGGACCTTATTGCGGAACTTGAAGAGGAACTAGATGTTTTCTACAAAGAAGGAGTGATCCAGTTTGACGTTAAGAAGTGGGCCCTTGAGAAGGCAATCAAACCGCCAGTGGCGAAGAGGATTACAGACCACTTCCGCCCGCAATACGAAGAAATCACCGAAGCACTCAAAGGTGAAGATCCAGACCTTGTGGAAGCATATAAAGGATGGCGTAAGCCGGTTCTTAAAATTATGGCCCTTTTCATCAAAAAGATCATAGATCACCTTGATGAAGCGGCAGCAGCACAGGTCTCTATTCGTAAACCACGTAAGAAGAAAGAGAAACCCGCTCATGTATTGGTTTCTAAGTTAAAGTATAAAGTTGAAGACAAGGACCTAAATATCAAGAGTGTCCAATCCAAGGATATTATTCATGCGCAACAACTTTGGGTCTACAATACTAAGTATCGTAATCTTTCTGTGTATAATGCCTTGGGTCCTAGCGGCCTTTCTGTCAGAGGGACTACGATCATCGGATATGATCAAGATACTAGTATCACCAAAAAACTCCGAAAACCAGAACAAGTAATCCCTCAAGTGTTAAACGAGGGTAAAGTTGGTTTGCGTAAGATTATGAGTGTCATCAAAACTACCGAAACCAAGGCCAATGGCCGATGTAATGAAGAAACAATACTACTGAGGATTATAAAATGAGCAAAGGTATTCCAACAGGTGGATTAGCATATAAAACTATGATCAAGGTTGAAGACCATGACATGATACAAAAGTTGGCCTATCTTTATTGGTATGAGCATGTATGTAAAGATGGTTGGAGTAAAGACCAACATGAAGGTTTATACGAGAGAACCAAGAGTGAGGTAATGGAATATGGTCTCAACTATTCTAAAAACAACGGAAATTGATCTGATTTGGTTCATGATCTACTTTGGTATGTTCGTTGGTGTCATTTCTATGCTTTTGGTACTGTATGGAACCTACTTAGATGTAAAGAATAAGGACAAAAAATAATTATGGATTTTGAAATTATAGACAATCTAATAAATGAAACCTACCAAGATGCATTAGATTGTATTTTAAAATCTCCTAATTTTCCATGGTACTATAACGATAATACTAATTCACTCCTAAATTTAGGTAAAGGTTTTACATTAACCGATATGGTAAAGGATGTTCCTCAATTTGTGCATGTATTTAATGCTCAAGGTAAAGTCCAATCGGACCATTTTAAATTGGTCGAACCAATAATTTATAATCTAGAAAAATATACTGGTAAAAATTATATTGATAGAATACATAGAGTGAAGGCCAATCTAATGTGGCAGAATCCCAATTTTTGTGATAATTCTCATAATATACCACATGTTGATACATATATGACTGGTTCAGATGTTGAAACATTACTTTATTATGTAAATGATACAGATGGAGACACGTTTATTTTTAATAAAAAAATTGATTCAAATGAAGTAAAAGTTTTTGATAATGAATTAAAAATACAAAAAAGAATTAGTCCAAAAAAAGGCAGATTAATTTTATTTGACTCCACATACTTACATACAGGTTCACCTCCTAGAAAACACAAAACTAGATTAGTTTTAAATTTTGTTTTTTTTAAAGAAAAAACCAAAAAATAAGGATAAGTAAATGACCGATAAAGTTATCGAGTTCCCAAAACACAAAGTTGTTCGTGATGTACCAGGAGAAGTTTTAGAAGAAAGAGCAAGACGCGCTGATATGAAAATGGCGGATGCCATCGTAAGTGACCTCACCGCAATTATTGTTACCGAACTTGATAATTTTTATGTAAGTGTTGAGGAAGAGTCCTTTGCAAAGGATCTTGTCCTTGTTGTGGATGCTCTCCGTGCCACTGTGTATCGCCAGTTTGGTTTCGAGCATCACCTACATCCTTTTATAGAAGATAACATAACCATCATTTCCAAAGCAGATGCTAAAGCAATGGAAGACATGAATGAGGAACAGATCCAAAAAATGATCGAGGATTTGTTGGCATCAAAAGAAAAACTTGACAAAGAAGAGGAAGAATGATATGGTAGATACAGTAGATCCAAATACCCTTAAAGGTAAGGATCGTCCACTATACGTAAAGAAGGTATTAATGGACCTTGGTTGGAAAGATTTCCAAGCTGCTGCTATGGTCGGTCAGTTTATGCAGGAATCCTATACAGACCTTCGTTGTAATGTATGGGGCGACCATCATACAGCATTTGGTATTGCCCAATGGCGAGGGCAACGCCTTGCTGATTTGGAACACTTTGCCAATAATCTGGACAAACCAATTGGTGACCTCGATACACAGGCCCGTTTCGTAAACTGGGAACTATTGATGGGTTCTGAAATACCAGTTGGTAAGGCACTAAAAGCAACAACCAATATTGATGATGCCCTAAAGGTTGCTATTGGTTATGAACGTCCACACGGTTACACAAAAGATCATCCAGAAAACGGCAGCGGTTTTGCCAACAGATGTGCGTATGCTAAATCTCTAATGTAAGGAAAGAAAATGTCTTATATCATGGTGGATCTTAATCAGGTCCTCATTTCCAATCTGATGCAACACCTGAAACAAATTAGTAAGTCACATGAGATGAATGAGGACCTTATTCGTCATATGTCTATCAATACAATAAGGTCAAATGTAAGACAGTTCAAATCAAAGTATCCTAATGTAATCCTTTGTTGCGACTCCAAAAAGTATTGGCGCCGTGATTACTTTCCATTCTATAAGTCCCAGCGTAAACACGACCGTGAGGCCAGTGGTTTAGACTGGCACCTTATCTTTGATACACTCAACAAAATCCGTGATGAGTTTAAAGAGAGTTTCCCTTACAAGGTGTTGGATGTAGAAGGTGCCGAGGCGGATGATATCATTGCCGTCCTTACTGCAAGATTGTCGTCGAGCGCCAACATTCTCATTTTGTCGTCGGACAAAGACTTTGGGCAACTCCAAAAATATCCTAATGTAACCCAGTATTCTCCTATTCTAAAGCGGTTCATTAAGATTGATAACCCTACCACATTCATCCGCGAACACATTCTTAAAGGTGACCGTGGTGATGGCATTCCTAACTTTCTATCACCAGATAATACCTTTGCGGCTGGTGAACGTCAAAAGGTTATAAATAGTAAACGTCTTCAAGAATGGATTAGTCAGGATGCTGAAACTTTCTGCACTACGGATATTATGCTACGTGGTTATAAACGTAATCAAACTTTGGTTGATTTTGACTATATACCAGGAGACATTCAGGCAAGCATCGTTTCCGCGTTTGAAAATACCAAAGTGGCGACGAAAGAGAAAATGTTGAACTACTTTATAGATAAGGGCCTCAAAGTAATGATTGAGTCCATCAACGATTTTTGAGGATTATAATGAGTAAGAAAAATGTATATGAAGTCTTTGATGACTTCCGCAAGGCTAAGACTAAGAAAGACCGTATCGCGGTTCTAAAAGAGAATGAAACCTCTGCCTTGGTAAATGTCCTAAGAGGAACATTTCATCCAGGTGCTAAATTCGTAATCAAAGAAGCACCTATCTGGAAGAAAGAAGTAAATCTACCACCTGGTATGGCTTATAGCAATATGTCACAGGCATTGGATAAAATCTATCTCTTCATGGAAAACCATCCACGCACACCTCCCGCACTCACGGAAAAAAGAAAGAAAGAACTTTTACTACAGGTATTAGAAAGTCTAGAGCCTAAAGAGGCAGATGTGTATATGGGTATCATTCTAAAAGACCAGAAGGTACCACATTTAACTGAGGCACTTGTCAATGAAGCGTTCCCAGGATTACTACCACAATCGTAAACTCCTTAGGGAACTGGATGATAGTGTCAAGTTTCACCCCAAGAAGGAAGACTTGCAAGAATGGTTTGTAATACTCAATCAACAACTATTCGGAAACAAACTACAATCTGTAACAAGACTCCGAGTTAGAAAGTTAAAAGACATTTATGGATTCTATGGTTATTATAAGAAAAGACATAAAAGACATGGTAGAACACAAATCACCGTGACAACATCCTTCCCCAACAAAAAAACTTTTGTGGAGATTTTGGCCCATGAAATGATACACCATTTCCAAAATTCACATAATGAACCAGTGGCACACGGTCCATCGTTTGTATGCTGGAGTGATAATTTCAAAGTAAAAGGTATAAAACTTTATAAGGTAACATGACATGAAGCAACTAAAAAATACTTTCAAAGATCCTTATGTTGAACTACAAGAAGAAGACCGCAAGTATGGCGGCCGCAAACTGGAACGTCCAGAGTCCGAAATGCGTCGTGATCGTCGTCCACTAAAGAACCTAAAGAAGGCGTGGATGGAACACACCGAGGACTTTGACGAAGTGGACGATTTTTACGAACACTAATTGTAAACAATTGTCAACAAAATAGAGCTTGACATTCCTTTTCCCAGGTGTATAATAGTAAATACTGAAACCTTGGGAAAAGGAATAAATCATGAGAACCGCTCTGTTTACAGATAATCTTCCTAAACCTACTAAATTTAAAATTCCTGATGAATTCCTTGCACCTCCTGATGATGATGCTATTTGGGAATCCAGTCCATTCTATCACTTGCGAAATAGACATTCCGTAAGTAAAGGATCCATTTTTGAAAAGATTGTCAGGTATTATCTTCAAACGGAAGATAAAATGAAAATTATACCTGGTCCTAAAAATGGTGAATATGATTTTATTGCAAATGATGAAAAGTATGAATTAAAAGGTGCTTTTCTAAACACCAGTGATAATAGTTATTGGTTTAATCAGATCCGTGATGAGTATGATTATAAATGGCTTGTTTTAGCAGGTTTTGATCCTGATGGCCGCGTAACCCTTTATAGGTTTACCAGAGAACAAGAAAAGACTTTAAAAATCTTTGGTCTTTCTCATGGTCAGAAAGATAAGAAAACCGGCCAAAAAGGTTTTTCTGGAGATAAAGAAAAATTACAGCAACATTACTGGAAAAGTTTCTTGCATGGTTAAAAACAAAATGACTCCTCTTTTTCCATGGGCCGGTGGTAAACGTAGGATGATTAAGAATTACCTACCTTTACTACCTGATCCTTCCGATTACAATACCTATGTGGAACCATTCTTTGGTGCTGGTGCTATGTTCTGTCATTTGAAGAACCAAAAACCAAACCTTAAATGTCACATTAATGACATTAACACTGGTATTGTAAACATCTATCTAGCAATCCAGAATGATGTAGAAAACTTTATTGAGGTGGTTGACCGCCTTGATAAAGCATATATTCCATTGGATGATAAAGGTCGTAAAACATTCTATTCGGATGTTAGACATGAACATGCCTGGCATTATGAAAAATGGACTAAGACGGAAGAGGCAGCAAACCTATTCTTCCTTATTAGAACCAGTTTTTGTGGTATGCAGTTGAAAAGTAAAAAGTTCAACGATAGGTTTTCCACGGCCATTGGTTCAACAAAACAGTTAACCAAAAGCATCTATGAACCTGAAAACATTAGAGCATGGCATCAGGCATTTAAAACCACCACTATCACAAATCTAGATTGGAAGGAAGTTGTTAAGGATATTCCAAAACAGAATACCTTTTTCTTCTTTGATCCACCTTATCGTGAGAGTGTGATTTCCTATCCCGCTTTTGGTGATCCTTTTACAGATGATGATCAGGACGAACTGTTACAGTTTTGCGTAGATATCAATGATAATAAAGGTAAAGTCTTTTTCTGTAATAGAGAACTAAATGATAATTTCTGGGAAGGTAAAACAGGTAGTCTTAAAACCACTAAAATTGGTGGTGGTTCTTATACAGGTGGTAGATGGAAGATGAAAGAAAAACATCTTAGAACCGAGGCACCGGATGTTTTATTCTACTCTGATCCTGAGAATGTAAACACTCTACCAATTTAATAGACTTTATAGAGGTATGTAAACGGCCAAGGTCAGGGTGCGACATCCTGTCGCATCGTTTACAATCATGTTTACATTGACAATTCCTTTCCTTTATGCTATTCTTAGACATAATCAGAAAGGATTGTAAACATGCTTCTATATATTCGACGCAAAATTACCGTAGCATTTGCTAGAGCTACATTAGAGCTGCCCTGGCCTTTTTGTAAATATGCTTTATTATTACAATGTAAACTAGGGTTTACATACGATAATCTCCCCGAAGAATAACAATGACTTACGGGTGCGACGTTCTGTCGCACCCATTTTATGCCAGTTTACATTGACTTTGCCGTTCCTTAGTGCTATTATACGTCCATGATGAAAACACAAAAACGGAAATCACGGTCTGATCGTAAACACCTTGTTTACAGTCTGTCTGTAAACGGACAGGAATACATTGGTGTGACCTTTGTCGAACGGTCGGCTGTTAAGAAATCCCTAACCAGAAGGTGGCAGAAACATGTCCGACGGGCCCTTACAGAAAACAAAAACTGGAAGCTCTGTGTTGCTATACGCAAATATGGCGCTGATGCCTTTGACGTTACTGTATTGGACGTGGTCCGCGGTAAGTCCGCTGCTCATACCTTAGAACGTGAATTAATCAAATCCCGCAAACCTAAACTTAACACGGATGTGAGGTAATAAAATGTCAGTTGCTCGTTTTGCTCCTAAATCTTTCTCTATCGATACAACCGATGCCATCAAGGCATACTTTGAAAATGGTGGTGCTATCACGGTTTGTAAACGTGGTAAACGTAACAAGGCCAACACCTCGTTCCCGCTTATTCGTGGTACCGTGGCTCACAGCGGTCACCAGTCGGTTGCTTTACGTCGGTCTGGTAAACTTGCTACAAAGAAAGGTTAATAATGTTGGAAATAATCGCTCTAACCGTATCGCTGGCTATTCCAGTTTCTTTTGCTCTTGTTGCTTTACTCTCGGAGTCTGATAATGTTTAAAGATGATGAACAAATGGTCCAATGCCTTGGCCTGTTCTTAACGTTGGTCGGTCTTATGTTCGGCGTTTGTCTAATCGCATACTTCGGAGGTTAATATGGTTGTCTTTTATTCCAGCAATGGTAAATATGGCACTCGCCGTATTGATTTTATCACCTGGTTACACAATACTATTTTACCAGTTGATATCTCATATTGGGCTGTTCCTGGAACTTTGGAGGATTAATATGAAGCAAGTAATCGTGTCTGGTTCTTTCCGTTATGTCGCAAAGCGTATTGAGGAACTTGATGCTCAAGGTTATAAAATTGTAAAATCTAAACAATGGTCCGATGGTAAATGGACTTATGTGATGGAGAAACAAAATGGCTAATGTAAAGACTTTCAATCTTACAATTTGGGGAAATAACGGTACGTCTATTACATTCCGTGGTATCTCACGGGTTGCTGTTGACCGTTATATTGCTCATTATACAAAAGATGAAAATTTTGTCACATGGTCGATGGAGGAACGCAATGCGTGAGTTTACTAATGCCGTTATTGAGGCCAAGGATGAGGGTGTGTTGGATCGTGATGAACTTATCCGCGACCTTCTCAACTATCTGTCCGAGTCCGAGGTCGCCAATTTTTTAAGTTCTTATTATGCCGAGTTTTATGGTGAACTAGCAGAGGAGGAAGATGATTATGACGGTCAACCGGACGAAGCGCAAGAATGGCATGACTTTGATCCAGACTGTTAATCCAGTTGCCAAGGCACTCCGCAATCCTGTATGTAAACAGAGGATTGTCAACTCGAAGAAGGTTTACAATCGCAAGGTGCGACATCCTGTCGCATCTGTTGACATACGATTTTGATTGACTGTTCCGTCCGTTTATGCTATTATTAGACATAATCAGAAAGGATAGTAAACATATGAAACTCATTCCAAAAGGTTCAAACCAAAATGTGGTTGTCTTTGAGAACGGCATTAAGGTGCTTTTCTCATACCAGACTCCAGTTGCCGCTTTCCATCCTATTCAAGGTTGGTTAATGACCGAAGAAAAATATTCTCGCACAACCTCAAAGCATATTAACCAATGGTTGAAAGGTTTGACCGTCACGGTCGTTTCGCAATCCGATATCAATAATCTTGTGGAGGGTTAATAATGTCCAGAATGTCCGACCTTGCTTTGGAAGTGGATGAGTTGGTGGTTCAGGCCATCGAATACGGTGCCCAGACGGAACAGCAAGTCCAGACGTATGTAAACGACCGACTGGCGTTGACAATCCCTATAGAGCAAATCAATCGTATTATAGACGATTTCTATAGAGAGGATTTCTATTGTCAACACCACAACCTATAGGTGCGACAACCTGTCGCATGTGTTTACAAACGATTTTGGTTGCCATATCCGTCCGTTGTGTTATAATGTCCGTATTAAATGAGAAATCTTGAAAGGAAATCGAATGCCTAAAGTATCTGCATCCAACGGTATCCGTCCTGAAATCCGCGCCCTTGCGGTTCTTGTGATGGGTAAAACTGTTACGCCTGCCGAAATTAATGACCACGTCGGCACTGGCGACTATGCCGCCAAGTATGTGTCCTTCCTCAATACGCGGTATGGTTTCACTATCACCGCCAATAAAGATGGCCGCAAGGTCGTTTCTTATACTATGATTGCCGAACCTGCTAATGCTGCCGAGTTGCGTAGTGCTACTCCTAAGGCACCTAAGGCCAAGACGGTTAAACTTTCTACGGTTGTCAAAAAAGTAAATAAAAAGTTTACTGCTTCTAAGGCATTGGCTGCTGAAAATGCCGCTATTGTTCATGCCGTTACTGAAGCTGAAAATGTTGCTGAAATCAAGGCAAAGAACCTTGATACACTCCGCAAGGTTGCTAAGGACATGGGTATGAAGAAAGTGGCCGCTAAGAAAAAGGTCGCTAAGAAAGTCCGTGACTTTGATGATGTTACGGAGCAGTTTGGTACCAGTGGTGAGGTTGCTACCTCATTCTCGGTTGACAAAGATTGGGACTCCATCGACGGTGTTGACCTCTCAAAAATCATCTAAGGATAATATATGCGCCTTAAAGTGAAATACAGGAACTCGGCCTACAAGCCGGGTTCTTATGCTTATTCCGCACCTTATAACTATTATGAAGGTCGTGTGGTTCTTCCTAAACCAAAAGGTTTATCTGAAAATGAGTTTATGTTAACCACTGGTGATGCTGACGCACCGGCTCGCATATTAGATAAACGTGATATATTGGAGGCATGGACTGGCAATGACAAGTATGATGATGGCGTCACTCTAGTAAATGGTGATAAAAAAATATATGTAGTTACCCGTGGTAACTTTGGTCGCTATTCATGTAACTGTACCGCATATCATTATCGCAAATGGTGTAGTCACACAAACGAGGTAAAGAAAAATGTCCGAGTTTCTTCCAAAAGATCCAACACAAGCGTTGGATGAAGTAAAAGAAAAACTGTATGATCGCCTCCGCACTCTCCGTCCTTTCATACAGAATATGCAAATAGATGAATACGGTCCCCTTGACTTTACAGAAGCGGCATATTATAATGAGTTGGTGTTTCTGGAAGATTTACTGGATATTATTGAGAGGTCTTAATGAAAATTTTTAAAAATTTTCTATCACAAGATGAAATAGAAATATTAAAAAACTGGATCCTTCTTAATAAAGATACAAATAATTTTCAGAAGGTTTTTCAGACTAGCACTAATAGAAAAACTACTCGTTTTTCGGATAAAATTGAGTATCCAAAGGTGGCGTATGAAATTCAGAATAGAATTATAGATCATTTACAGATAAAAGATTTTAAATATCCTCCATTTCCAGATGGTATGGTGGCCAGCGTTGCCTATGAAGGAGATAAATGTTTTGCGCATACAGATCCTACATGGTATCCTGATACAGAAACTATACACTGTAACGTAATAATTCAAAATAGTGATGGTGCTGAAATTACCGTCGATGGGATAAAATATAATTTGCCCGCTGGTGATTTGATGTGTTATAATGTGTGTAAATCTCCACATGAAGTTGGTGAGGTTCTTAATAATCCTAGATTTTTATGGATATTTGGTTTCAGTATACCTACAAATGATTGGGAAAGAATTAAATGAACGATTATCTAAAACAAATCGCTTATAGTGAAGGTAAAGAGGCATATTTTGATAAGGTATGCCCTATGGATAATCCTTATGAAGGAGTCCATGAGATACTTTACAATGTGTGGTGTGATGGTTGGTGGGATATGTTTTACGAGGACATCTAATGAATATATTTTATCTTGATAATGATCCTAAAATGTGTGCCGAGTGGTCCGTGGACTCTCACTGTGTTAAGATGATCCTTGAGAGTGCCCAACTTTTATCCACGGCTCACCGAGTGCTAGACGGTCATGAGTATATAGACGATGGTGGAAAACGCAAGGTAAAGCGGTGGCGCCTTGATGATGACCGCAATGCTCAACTATACTCAGCAACTCATGTCAATCATCCATCGGCCGTGTGGTGCCGTGAAACCGAGTCCAACTATCTCTGGTTGTGGTCATTGCTCCGTGAATACTGTAAAGAATATACCTATCGTTATGGCAAGACACATAAAGTTGAGGCAGACGGTCTTTTGTATGACCTTAGATATACACCACATAACACACCTTTAATATATTTCACCGAACCTCCAAGTGCCATGGATCCTAAATACATTATATCAAAAGATCCGATAATCAACTATCGGAACTATTACAAGGTTGGTAAGGTGCACCTACATAGGTGGAAGAACCGTCAACCGCCCGAATGGATTATAGGAGCATAAAAATGGACTTTGCCAATGCGTCTATCGCATTAATGAACGGTCAACATATAAAAAGAAAAATTTGGGAAACAGATACCGGTAGAATGGGTATGGCTAATAGCACATTGTATCTTACATTTGATCCTGCAAATACCGATATTACTAATTTACCTAACATTAATATAAACCTTGAAAGAACTATTGATCCTAATCAACCTCCTGAAACAATAGTAATTCAGTGGGTATTATCTAAACCAGCACTTTTTGCAAATGATTGGATTGTTGTAGAAAATGTATCATCCAATACTTAATTTTAGGACATTCTAATGAACCCATTATATACTTACATTGACAAAAGAATTGCAAATCTTGGTTTTACTGTAGCGAATACAGCCGCTAATGTTGCTGTAAAGGCCTCATTCACCAAATCATTTTCAACACAGAATACAGGATATGCCGCGGCGAATACAGATGTTGGCGGTATTATTTCAGTTTCATCTGGAAATGTTTTCATCACCGTTAAAGCACATAACCCAGGTGATCAGATACACATTTATAATGCCAACTCAACCAATACATTAACGATTACACAAAATACTGGTGTTACAATACATTATTCAAATGTTCTAAGTGCTACAGCTAACTCCCTAACTGGAAATAGAATATTGGCACCACGAGGTTTTGCTACCTTGACTTGTGTAGCACCAAACACCTATGTAATCTCAACAGGAAGTGGAGTATTCTAAACTATGCCAAACTATACATTCCGCAATAAAGAAACCGGTGAACAGTTTATTGAGAATATGACCATGGCGGAGCATGACACATATCTTGACGACAAACCACATCTAGAACAAGTATTAGGTAACTTTGCAGTAGCCGACCCTGTTAATATCGGAGTAACTAAACCACCATCAGATTTTCAGAAATATGTATTAGGTAGGATTAAGTCAGCCGTCCCAGAAGCGTCAGCCGTTGCTAGCAGACGATGGGACATTCCAAAGGAGATTTAGAACTGTCTCAACCGCCCAAGAAATCCACGAATAGAGGCCGCGCCCGCAAGGCGTTGGCCTCTTTTGTTTATGAGAAGGTGAATAACGAAAAACAAAAAGGTAAAGATATGTCTGTAAAAAGAAAGAAAAATAACCGTAATCCAAACCATGAGATATCTGCACAAAACGCCGCTGAGAAAAACCACTTTGAATTGCGTCACATAAATCCACTAACAGTAAACCAGCAAAGAGTGTGGGACGCCTATGATAGCGGAGCAAATCTTATGTTACACGGTTATGCCGGCACCGGTAAAACCTTTCTGTCATCTTATCTCGCATTAAAAGAAGTTCTACACGAAAAGACATATAAGAAGGTTGTTATCATCCGATCGGTCGTACCAAGCCGCGACATGGGATTCCTACCAGGAACCGACAAACAAAAATCGGAAGTTTACGAACAACCTTACCAAGAAATTTGTGATGACTTATTTGGTCGTGGTGATGGATGGAAGATTTTGAAGTTAAAGGGCCTAGTAGAATTTACTACTACTTCCTTTCTACGTGGTATGACATTTAACGATTGTATTATCATTGTTGACGAGTGCAATAATATGACTTTCCAAGAGATTGATACAGTTATGACCCGTATAGGTCAAAACTCTCGTATTATTTTCTGTGGTGACTATCGCCAAACCGATCTTCATAAACCACATGAGAAAACAGGTATTAAAGAATTGATGGCTGTTACTCGCCGTATGCCATCATTTAATCACATTGAGTTTAACATTGAGGACATCGTGCGAAGCGGTGTGGTGAAAGAATATATAATACAGAAGACTGAAATGGGCCTGTAAAGGTTGACATTTACGGAGAGGTGTAGTATAATGGATGAAACAGTTGAGGACGACTTTGATGTTGGATGCTAGTGAAAACTTTTAATCATTTAAACCATGACCACTTTCTAACTACTCTGAAAAGGGAAGAAATAAATGGAAAACGATACTACATCTCTCCAAATGGCACTAAACTGCCATCTGTTACAACCTTCTTGTCTCATTTTAAAGGCGATAGCATTGCAAAGTGGCGGAAACGGGTTGGTGAAGAAGAAGCAAATAGAGTTTCTGCAAGAGCATCTTCTAGAGGTACCAAGTTCCACTCGTTAATGGAATCCTACATCAAGAACGAGGAACATTCCACATACTATAATGATGCTCTTATGCCTGATATGAAACAGGCATTCCGTAATATGTTGCCAACATTGGAACGTATTGATAACGTCCATTATGTTGAGGCAATGCTGTATAGTGAGGCCATCGGACTGGCAGGTCAGGTTGATTGTATTGCCGAGTTTGATGGTCTCACTTCCATTATTGACTTCAAGACCTCATTGAAACCTAAGAAAGAGGAATGGATTTTAAACTACTTTGAACAATGCACCGCATACTCTTTGATGTATGAGGATATGACTGGCATCCAGGCCAGACAGATTGTTGTATTGATATCCGTAGACCACGAAATCCATCCACAGGTATTCGTCAAAAGACGGACAGATTATGTTAAAGGATTATATGATAAGATTGTCCAGTTTAGGGAGGAATATGAACTATGAAATACTTTCTACCAATAATGGTGTTTCTTTGTCTTGGTTTGGCTAGCTGTAACACTATCACCATCGCAGACTGCCTTATACGGGACAACACTAGTCGCCCCTGTAACTAATGGTTCCCGTGACCATCGTGGTGTTGGTGCGCCACAGATGGAAGAGTTTGAAAATCAGGTGCAATAATAATGAAAAAAAGAAAACTCATAACAGGCGAAGAAGTTATTGAACTCAAAAATGCCAAAACACTAACAGTTTATACCAAGTGTCCTGAAAAATGGAAACTAATAGACATGGAAACCGGTGAAGTTTATATTGGTTATTCCTCAGATGGCACATTGAGTTGGCAAAAAATACCCCTTGACATTTCCAAAAAATAGTATATAATAAATAATATGCTTAGGTCGTTGAGAGGAACGGCATAGACACTCAGGACCCGGGGGCGGTACCCGGCTGCTCCACCATAGATACGTCAAGGGCCCCAGACCCGAAAGGGTTGCCTAAGAAAGTGAGGGATTATTGGTGTATCTTTGATGGGGCAGAAATAGGATCGACTGGTGTAGTAAGGGTTCAAGGAGACCGAAAGCAACGTTAGGTGCTAACGATAACTTTGCATCATTTGATCTTGCTCTAGCAGCATAATCATTGGGCCCGCCGGAGCCTAGAAACAGAATCCGGCACCTCACAAAGGATCCTAAAATGAAATATATTAAACAACATAAAAATTTTTTTGATTCGGAAATTTTTTTCGAAGTTGTTGAGTATTCCAATTCACTATGCACCAACGGAAAAAATTCTTTCAGAACAAATTATTCTTGGCATAAAGGTATTATATTAGATAGTAATGTAATACTAATTCATGATATTGATACTAATAATATTATTTATCATAAAATAAAAAATCAAGTAGAAAAAAAACTTAATATTATGAATAAATCACGAATTATGATTTATTTTTGGACTCCTGGAAGTCACATATCTTGGCATAATGATGGTGTTCATAAAGGAGGACTCACAATTTATATTAATGATTATTGGAATAGAAACGATGGTGGATTATTTCTTTATGAGGACAATAATGAAATTAAGGGTATAATACCTGAAAAAAATTTAGCAATTGAACAAGTTGGTGGTGTTCCACATGCGGTAACTTGTTTAACTAAAAATAGTCCAATTAGGGTAACAATTCAAATCTTTATTTAAAGGACACTAAAATGAAAACAAAAAAGTTGATTTTAAAGTTCTATCGTGCTATACTGAATAAAGATGCCAAGAAGGAGAGGAAGTTTTGGTTTAAACTCCTCAAGAAGTCCTTCAAAGGCAAAAACACTCACGCAATCCGATAGGAGATATAATATTATGACGCCAGAAGATATCAATAAATTTTCTATGGCAATTGAAGAGATGGTATACATGAAGGACATTCCTTACATCGATGCCATCTGTTTATTCTGTGAACAAAACAACCTTGAGACTGAGACGGCTGGTAAACTTGTATCAGGAGTCCTCAAGGCAAAGATCCAAATCGAGGCTGAAGACCTCAACTTCCTTAAGAAATCTAAAACTGCTAAACTACCAATATGAGTCATTTTTCCGCGTATGGTGCATACGTGGTCTTTGTTACCATCAGAACTCACTTTGAGAGTCCTACATTTGACCTCTTTACGCACCATAAAGTAAAAGCATCCAGGGCCACCTACGAAAAGAGACCAGACAAATGGTTCTTTGATAAGGTTGCCAAAGAGTATGAAGACAGAGAACTACGAGATTTTTTTATTGCTAATAGATTGAAGGATCGTAACTATGTCACTGAGTTATTGGAAGACGAAGCACAAGAAAACTATATTCAATACAAAGGAAGAAAACAGGCACTCACATATCACTTCGAGAATGACGTTGAGCGAGTTTTTAAATATGGCCTCGATCTTCCTTTTGATGTTAGGGACGGTGAGTATCCTTATATTGTTTGCCTATATCTTAGGGGTAGTATTTCTCCTGAGTCCATGGTCATACTGAATGACTTTATAGGATACACCGAAAAGTTTGATAAATATATGGGTAATAATGATCCCATCTGGTCCAAGGTGGCGTTGAAACTACGTAAATACAAACCTTTTGTAAAATACGATAAGAATAAATTCAAACGCATACTCAAGGAGAAAATAGATGAGACTTCTAGAAGGTAACGCATCAGATATCCTAAGAGACTTTGCCGAGGGCCTGTATCACATCAAACACCATCACGGCAAATTGGTATTAATACACGAAGAAACTACAGAGGTTTTGGCAATAACAGAAGAGGTAGAGTTTTACCTAGAGTTGTTTTTACTGATTGTATAAATAGAGATACATTATTGTTATGTTTTCTTGTGAGATATTAGCAACATCTTATAAGGAGATAAAGAAGATGACTAAAGAAGACTTGATTAAGGCAATGTATATTCTTATCGTGGATAATAATCCAGAACTTGCTTCTAATCTAATTTGGGATTTATGGATGGATCACGGTAATTATCATATTATCAAAGGTAAGATCCTTCATAAAGACACCGGTAAAGAACTCGGTGAAAAATAATACTTGACAGGGGCTTCGGCCCCTGTTATTATACAAGAATAGAGTATGGTATAAAACCGGTTCGGGATACGGACTTGGCAAATCCATACTCTCTTACATCATGATAAAGTGGATAAGACAACATACAACGTTATACAAGGAGAATACGATGAACTTTGCAAATCTAAAAAAGCAATCTAAGGATTTCAACGGCCTTCTAAAGCAGGTTGAAAAGATGA
>Ga0208111_1000117_pt1 | contig 27951 bp, 24 predicted proteins | sample CryBogCBH08Aug08_FD_184605 | JGI IMG/M metagenome (GOLD analysis project Ga0208111, IMG submission 184605) | Freshwater microbial communities from Crystal Bog, Wisconsin, USA - CBH08Aug08 (SPAdes) (version 2) | ecosystem: Environmental > Aquatic > Freshwater > Lake | place: Crystal Bog... | reverse complement strand
AGCGTGGGAGAATGTTTTAGAAAAGGCGTCCGTCAAAGCGGTCAAGAATGCTGAAGCGCAGCCAGCACCGTAGGCCAATGAAAACGAAAAGTTCGCCGATTAAATCTAATGACAGGAATACGACCAATTCTAACCTGCTGAAGCACCCACTCAGCCGAGCACTGCAGGCGCTCGGCGAGCTGTTCAGTTGTTAAAAGTGGCTCCATACCACCACATTATAGCGTTATTTTATTTGGTTTCTTATTTTATTTTTGGTAAAATGAAGAACATCAGAACAGATCTGAAACATTGTTGAATCCGGCACGAAATGACCGATAGAAGCAGGTAATAATATGAGATAAACTAACAGCTATATTGCCATCAGAGGCAGCGCTGTCAGCTTAATTAATCGAGAGGGAAAAGTATGAGATGCAATCGCAACAACAACCTGTTCTTTGCGTTCCTAATGGGAGGCTTAATCGGCATTCTCATTCGCCTCTACCGAGAGCGTCGGCAGGCATGCGCCGCAGCTGCGCGCCCGCAGCCGCCGATGGCAACCCCGCCCGTCATTCCCCGCACACGGCGACACACGCCAGAGCTGCCGCCCCACATCTGGAATTAAGCGTTTATTTTTTGGCCGGGTGTTTCGTCCGATGTCAGCGCATCGCAAAGCCATGCGAACTCAAAAAAATCGTCAGGCCGATTTGGATCCAGCAATTCGTCGCAAATCCTATTTGTGATTTCCTCACCGTTGTCGTGATCAAAATGGCACGCCGCTGTATAAACGATTGTTTCGAGCAGGTCGCGATTGTCTTCGGTGAGCGCCTTGTGCAGTAAGGCGTCCAGCACGTTTGTCGCATCACTGTTGACCGACCTTCTCACGCCTCCTCACTTTCCCAATTCGCCATGTCGGTGATTGCCTCGACGGCCGAACCGTAACCTTGGGCGGCTGACTTGGCCCACCAGCCAATGGCAGTGTCCAAACTTTTCACAACTCCCAATCCACGCGCATAGCAAACACCGAGATTATATTGCGCCTCCTCATCGCCGATAGCCGCTTCCTTAGCCCACGTCACGAGTGCATCTTTGAGCGACGATGGTTCAAGTTTGCAATCATCGCCATGGACAGAAAAGCACCATGAGAGTCGGCAATTGATAAATTCCACATAAGAGTCGCTGAATTTCAGGTTTGGCCACAGCCGACCTAAACTCCGCAGAAATTCCTCGGGAGGACCGTTCGCAGTCTCGAACCAGTAAAACAGTTCGCTTTCGGTTTCTTTCTCCAATCTGGCGGCATTACTGCCGAATTTACAGCCCCAGTTGGCGCGCGTCCAATCGTTGTAAGAACTTTCCAAAACCGGCGGCGGAATGGGCACCAACGAATTAAAACACAGCACGCCCGCGTCTGTGGCCCAAGGATAGCGCCCCAGCGCCGCGATCTTGAATCGTTGCAACTCCTGTTTTTCACCGGTGATAACGAGCTCGTTGTAGAACCAGTTAGGCATGATGACCTCCTCCATTATTCAGCGTCTTTTTCATTTTATTTCCGGGGCCAAATGGCCCCATGGTAATAATTGTAGCGTTTATCTGAGGGATGCAACGTAGCTCATCGTTTTTCTCTAAAAATGTTTCAGGTCAAATCTACTGACCTACCGTCAGCTGCTCCTTGGGGAGGAACATCCCCCAGGAATAGTGTCCGAATTTGTTCGTGAACCTTGCCAACAGCCGGCTATACGCAAAAACGAAGGCGTAAAAGTCCGCCCAACCTTCCGTCGGATTGGTCGAGGAAGGAGTAAAACAGAACACGCGGTTTTGCAAAAAAAGGAGGTTCGTCTCGATGCTTATCGCCAAGTCACCTTGTTTCCATTCAATCAGGTTGAGCAGCTCACCGGGCTGTTTATTACAATCCGACGCGACGAAAACCGGCCAACGCCGCATATAGGCAGTTAATTTCGCTTGTTCCTCCATCCGTTTTTCAGGACTCGCCGCTACTACTTTTTTTTGTAAAAACGCAGTGTGCAGCAAAACTCGATATTCCTTGAGCAGTCTGAGCAGATCCGGCGACGGGGCCGCGAGCTTCGATAGATCGCCATCGTGATGCCAACCGGCGAGGACGAAGAATCCGCGCTTGAATTCAGGACCGAGTTTGGACAGCGCGTCAAAAACCGGCACAAGTTGGCTCCATTCGGCGCAGTGCATTTTGTTGGCGACCAAATTTAAGGATAAACGCACTTCGTTGATTGAACAGTTCCCCGCCTTAAATGATTCGACCTTTGAATGGAAAATGTTCCTCAGTCTAGTCAGTATGTCCTGCTGCTGCTGCCACAATGGATCTTCGCGTTCCGGGTCCAATTTTTTTTGGCTCTGGCTGGCAGCGGCGACTCCGCCCATGTCGATTGTTGGCGGCACAAACACTTTGGCAAATTTCATAGGCTGAATCCAATTTGAGGTTTGATTTGTGCGGTTTTGACAGCCATCGGCTTTGCCGAAAGGCGTTCCTGAGCTTCGCGGATGTCCTGCAATATCTCTTGAACATCAGCGGTGGTGAATCCCGATTCGTTGAGTGCCTGATGCAACTCGTCGGGCACGGGTGCATTGGGGTCTATGAGGTTTGTCATAATTTCTGATTGGTTTTCTCCCCCGCCCGCAGTGCCGGCTTCTCCGGCGAGCAGACCGAGGAAATTTAGGAGGGTGGACAGGCGTATGCGCCGACCTTGAAATTTGAAGCTGATAAGCGAACCATCATTCCGTTGACGGAAATCCGTGACTTTGCCAGCCTTCACCAGCTTGTCCCAGCGATCTTTCCGCACCTTGCCAGTGCCATCAAATAAGGCGACTGCCAGCAGACGCGTATCCAAGCGCTTAGATTTCGGATACATCGGCAACGCCTTGCGCTTGCCCTTGCCCCGCCCAGATAGAAATTCAACTGTCCACAAAAGACCTTGAAGCTCCTTGAGGAATTTGGGGCGCAGGTCGAGACTCCGGCGACCGTTGCTGTTTGCAAAAAGCAAATGAATATGCCGCGTAGCGGAATCGCCGTGAACCCAACCCAGCATTGAAGCAACCCGCATGAATTTCTGGAAATCCCTGGCCGCCCGCAGTAGTCGCCGGTCAATGTCCGCCAGCTCGCTCTTGCTAGCATTTTTTGGAGTTCGAATGGAGATTACAGCCGTGCGGCAGACTCGTTTAGCCCGAGGATCGTGGTGGTAAGCGAGAAGCAGTTCGGCGAGCTGCCGTGGCGTCCCCTTGGCTACGCCGGCATCTAAGCCGTCGTAAGTGGCGACCACTTTCTTGGGGTTGGCAAAATACTTTATGGCATCCACCGGACGAGAGGTTGCCTTTAAGTTTACGATGGCATACGGGGGAATAGTCATGGCCAGAGTCCTTTCACTTTTTGGACTGCTTCCCGAAGGGATTGTTCGTCCACCGTGGACCCGCTCGACACCCGGAGCGACTGGTTCAAAAGGACGCCGAGGCGGCGAAGTTCCCCTGCCGCTTCGATGAGTTTTTGCACGTCCAATCCCTGTGCGTGAGACAGAATAATGAAGGCGACAGTGCGCCCCCGAAGACCGCGCTTAAGCGCCATTAATTGGTTCGCTAGTGCTATCGGAAGGTGCGAACGACAGAAAGAAACCTCGCGAGTTTTGGTGTTCATGTGGCCTCCTTAATCGGTTGGACGACACCCCCCGGAGAATCGTGGTTCGCGGGAGTCTCTTCGTTGGAGTGTGTCAGGCCAGCTACGCTTTCCCGCGTGTTCGCGGTAAAGCTGCTGGGCAAAGGCGTCCCGCCCTTGCGACCCTGTTCCATGGCTCCAGATGGAGCCAGCGCCGCCGCCACCGCTCGCCCAACGCGGGGAGCGGTGATGGCGCAGGCCACGGCGCGACGGCAAGCCAGTAGCACGTCACGTTCGAGTTGTGCCAAGGCGGCGGCGGGGAGTTGGGTTGCACCCAGGGAGGTAAGACGCTCGCGAACGAGCGATGACAGGTTAGGTAGGTGCGAAATAGTCCTCATCACCTTACATTGTAAGGCTTTGGGGGTGTCCTCTGCGGATTTATTTTGAATTAAGACTAAGTTTGTTCGGCTGGGCATTACGGGACGAGAAGTCTGAAATAGCTGGTTGCAATTTCAGTCACTACGGTTTGCTCCCAGGCTTCGCAGATTGCGTAATAATCGGAATCCAACCTATCGAGTTCACTCAGGTTTGCGACAGTGCCATCATCGCCGGTGACGACATGGAAGGATTCGAGGATGTCCAATACTTCAATCCCGCCGGGTATTGATGCCAGATTGTATTTCTTGAACAAGCAGATCATCTCCCGATGCAGCGGGCAATTTACATCATGGCTGTCAAGGCAGCCACCATCACCACTTCCATAGCCATTGTCAAAGTATTGAATATGACCACCATTGCATACTTGGGAATCATATTTACCAAGCAAGATAAACAGTTTAGCGGCCTGCCCGTTTTTGCGGGCTGCCGCGTTCAGCATACCGGTGTAAGACATTTTACCTTTCGCCTGCCAGTCAGCATAGGCGGCGTCAAGAATCGCCTGCCAAAAATCACCCTTTCGGATGCTTTCGGCAGTATCAAGGTTGGCTTTGATTCGTTCCACATGGAGGGGATTTGTATTTTTCATAAGCGGACAGGTGAACACAAAACACAAGCAATCGCAGCCTTGAATGCGGGCCGTTTGGGTTTCGCTTAACGATTGATCTCGCCAAAACGCTAAACGTTTCGCTCACGGTCAAGCTGACGGAACAACCAGAGTAACGCTGCCCTTTGGTGTGCCATCTGGCTTCCAGCGCCTGCCACCCGGATACTTTAGATGGCATTTACAGGCCGACATGGTTGGTCCCGCTATTATCTCAGAAACCATGTGTTCACTCGCCTTAATAATAACATCATGTGGGAATCTGTAGGGGTTGGGTTTGTTGGGATCCCAAGGAACAGTTTTCAGTTTTGACACCAACAAGGCATCGCCCAACGCCACTTCACTCCCTTTTTCGTGGAATACCAGCACAGCATATTTTCCATCACGAGTATAGACCCAGATACAATATAGATGTTTATTCATAGACTGGATCATTTCCAATGTTGGCCGGTGAATTGGACGAAATAGCCCGGCGGGCAATAATAAGCCTTAACCTCATGGTCTATTCGTTGGGCCAAGTAATGCCGCAGCCTGATCGCTGCTTCCTGATAAGGACCTGGGTTGTTGCAATCATCCAGCAACTCAAATATGGGCGGGACGACCTTGACCACCCCTTCAGCCGCCAATTGAGCCAAGGTCTTGGTTCCCGACCCACCTTCCAGCAAAGATGCCGCCAACTCCGCCATCGGCCATTCCGGTGAAATGATGACGACGAATTTGATGGTCGGGTCCCGGCGTTCGTAGCATTGGCGGAATGACGCCTTGTCAATCATCATGGCGACTTCCGCCTCCAATTCCTTCTGCGTTTTTAGTGCTTTTTTCATAGATAGTTCCTCCATCCTATCATTATGTATATCGGCCTAAGTTATGCAACGTAGCCACTGATAAAATCGCAAAAAAGTTCATCACGGACGCTTCGGACACTTAATTACTATTCTACGCGTTGGGTAAATTTGTTGGTGATAAAGGAGTAAAGAGAAGATTGTATATGTAAGGTATTGCCAGAAAGCGTCCGAAGTGTCCGTAGAACCTGAAGGATTCAGTCTTATGAAGGGCGGCGGCGGCTAGGGGCCGGATTAAGCCAGCCCCAGCTACGCATAAATCTATTGCAGTCCAATCCCTTTCCAACCACGTTGCGCCCGGAGATTGCAATCCATGACATCGTGCCGAATGGCCACGCCGAATTGGGCAGAGACAGCGCGTTCAATCTTTGACCCAAACTCGTATCGCGTGACGGCCGTCCAATCGCGTTGCTGGCAGTATTCCGTGTAATCATCAAAGGCATCGCTGACCGTAACCGTAAGATTGGGATCTTTGTATAGCCGGTCGCGGGTGAAGACCATGATGCTGTCGCTTTCCAGCAGCAGCGCATCCACTCGGGCTTGCTGCTCGTCATTGAGCTTCAAGCGCCAGCCGTCGGCTTCCAGTTTCTTCAAGCCAGCCAACATCCAGTTCAGGATGCCGGAGCCTTCGTCGCGGAGCAGCACCTTGTCAAAATCGGCAATGGGATTGCCAGTCGCTGACCGCGCATAACTGATGATGACGAGCCGGCGGCGCCAGGCTTCCGCATCCTTTTCCAGCCTCACTTGAAGCCGGCAATTGGCGCTGACAATCACATTGAACCGGCATTCAATCGTCCGCGTCATGCCGGAATTTTTATGCTCCGGTGAAATCGGATCACCGCCGGTGATTTTTTTCAGCCCGGAAGCACCCTCTTCATTCAGGAAGTCCGACGCCACATCGCCGCCATACAACAGCGTCTTGCCGGCCAGCAGGCTTAATTCGAATCGGCTTCGTTCCAAGTGCTTTGTGCGCAGCTCGCCAAGATTTTCCAAGCCGATGATGCCGGACAGCACGCGAATGAAAGTTCCCTTGCCACCACCCGCCGTGCCGACCAGCAGCATTAGTTTCTGGGCCAGATTTTCGCCCAGCAACGCCATGCCGGACCAGCGCTGGATCAAATCCAAATCGGCTTCGCTCATGGCTGGGCGCATCAATTCATTCAAAAATCGTTCACACTTCGCATCGGGAACGAAATTGATGCCCAGCTTATTGCGCCGGTGATAATCCGGGGAAAACGGCTGCGGCTGTAAATCCGTAACGCGCAACATGCAGTCATTGCAGGCGATAAAATCTTTTACGGTGGCGTCGAAGAAATCATTCTTTTCCAACAGCAGCGCTCTGGCCCGGCGCGAAACACCGTGCAAGACGGAGGATTTACGGAACCCAAACTCCAGACTGCGAACGTCAGCCCCCAATGCGCAGGCGCGGGCACAGGCCAGCAAGGTGGCGCTGATTTTCCCCTCCAAATCTTCCGGCGCTTTGACTCGAAAGATACCATCATGCGCCGCGTATTGGTAAAACTTGCCCTCGACTGGAATGAAAACCGCCGGTTCAGTCGGTGAACCATCCTTGCCCAACGTGGCCGCCAGAAAATCTTCATTCAGGGCAGTGACACTGGGAAGTTTGGTTGGATCCTTCGGATGATGTTCCAGCAGAGCATCACCGAATTTCTCCGGGAGCGCCGGAAAGGTTTGGGCAAACCAATCGCAGGGCGTAGGCACCAAGCCGTTGTTTGCCACGTTCGCCGGTGAATTTGCCGGAACCCGAACCTTCGTCGCCATGGCGCGCCCCGCTTTAACTGCCATTTCGGCCTTATATTTATCCGCGTTTTCTTGCCGGGTTTGCGCTGCCTTTTGCCGAAACTCATCCGCCGGCATACCGAATACCTCACTGGCGATGTCGATTATGTGCTCTCTAGCGTCGTTATCTTTGAAGTATCCGGCGGCGAGTTTGATGGATCGAGCCAACGCGTTCTCACGTGTCACCGGCGTTTTATCGGTGAGCGTCTTCAGTGCAGTTACTTCACGACTCAGAAGTTCCAGCGCCAGCGCCGCCGGTGCTAACTCCACGTTAACCTTGACGGCCTGATCAACAATTCTATCAAACCAGCCGTTGAATTCACCCTTGAGCACTTCACGGCAGTCATCAATCCCTTTGCCCGGCGCATCTACGGGAATGCGAGGTAGAATCAATGGTAGCTTGATGGCGTTCGCCAGCCGGACCATCGCCTTGCTGAAGTCAGGGATGAGCGCTGTGTCAGCATCGCCCACGAATGCGATGCCTTTGGGCTTGTCGGCACCAACCAACTCGGCAAATTCCGCGATCAACTCTCTATCGCCTTCCTTGTCCCACTTCTTGAGGCAGTTTTGTATGCCGCCTGCGCCAACGGTAGGATAACCAGCTTCCAGCATGGAGAGTGCCTTGAACTCACCCTCGGCAATGAAAAGCCACCAATCCTGGCCTATCTTGACCTTCCTAACCTTCTGGAATAGAAGCGGAACATATCCGTGGACGCCGGACTGATATGCCTGCGTGTATTTCCTGTCGTCAGTTGGCTTTTCCAACCTCAGTCGAAAGAAATCGCGGCCATTGACCTTGATACGGTAAGGAATCAAGATTCCGGCTACCGATTGCCCCAGTAGCTGCTTAGCTTCCTTCGCAGTGACGTAGCGTATGCCTTCGGTTTCGAGCGTATCGCTACTGACTCCGGGACGAACCAACCTTTGCACGATTCCATTGCTGCCCCGCTCCTCGTGCCCGAGCGTCATGTTCTGGCTTTTAGACATGGGCGCTGACCAAGGGAGTCGAACCCTTGCCAAACCGGCCTCCTACCCAGGAAGCCGTCAGCGGACGCGAGGAAAACCCACCTCACTTGCACCAAAATCCATGATGCCGGTCTATCTAAATACGATTTATTTTGGCCGTTGCAACCAACTGGGACGATTTTCTTGAAAATATTTTCACGAAGGAGCCGGCCATGTTGATAGCCGTGAACGGAAAAGTAGAGCCAAATTGATGGCTACGGCCAGAAAACGTATGGCATGACACTCATATTTTATTCATCACTTTCAACTTCGCCCTGAAGGCAGGGTTCGGGCAGATGTAGGGCTGCATTGCTTTTCAATCCGGCGACTTGGGTATCGAACACCTCGCCGGCGTTTTCCGCCCCAGACATTTCATCAACAATGTATTGTAAATCCACCTCTTCACCGTCTTCAATGGCCTGCAAAATCTCCGCAACGCATTTCTTCAGAATAACAATGGTGTTTTCCACCCATTTCGTCGTCATTTCGTTGGTCTTCGGCGCATTCTGCAAAACGTCAGTCGCCTTCTCGCCAATCTTATGCGCCAGATCGACTGCTGCCTCTTTATCCCCGTCGTTAGCCCGCCGGACCAGTTCCTTGAGGTCGTCATGCATATTATACTGATTGAAATACTCCCGAAAAGCTTCGCTAGTCAGGGCATTGTAAGCATCTGATTCCTTGACCGTCGCGAGCGCTTCTTTGGACACATTAAAACGCCCCTGCTCAAGGGAAAGGCAACGGCCGGAATTCTTTGATACATGTTTTTGTGCCAGGCTGTCCGCCAATTGGTTTTCCGTTCGCGGAATCTTCTTCAATTCAAAGGGGAAAGTCCGCCGTAACTTCAGCAGATATACGCAGTAGTTGCGCATCTGCCCGGAAGATCGCCATTCGCCGGCAACCTGTTTAACCACGAGCTGGGAATCGGAATAGCACTGAATTGGCGCGACGGGAGTTGGCGACATCAATTGCAAGATCGTCAGCCCCGATTTCAATGCAATATATTCCGCCTCGTTGCAGGTGCCGTTGCCGACGGCTAAATGTTCGGCGAACAGGACTTGACCGCCTTGCCGGGCGTGCAACCCGACGTGCATGGCACCAGGGTTTTCACACAGGCCGTCCACAAACAACTCGATTAGTTCACCCGGTTTTATGACCACCTTGTATTCATTGCGAATCTTCTCGGCTGTGGCTTGTAGTTTTTCGGCTAGATTGTTGTCGTTCATATTTGGAATTTATGGTGTTTAAGGTTTAGCGCCGGATTTTTACTATTTTTCGGGGAGCTTTTGTTTTTGATTTCGCTGTCACCGATTTCGTTCTGCCCTTGCGCTTGGCTTTTACCTTCGTTTTTGCCGATTGCGTGCGAGCCGATTCAATCCGGTTTTTCCGTGCCAGAAGTTGTTCTGTCATCCAATATGGTAAAAGTCTGGTTTTACGTATCTGATTGCTGGATTCAACGCCGTAACAGGCCCTCACTGTTTTAATTAATTCATCTTCGCTGTCGATACCCAGCACCGTCCATCCATGTTTACGTCCAGCAAGGCATTTTAGTTTGTCCTGAATCTGTTTGCGGAGTTCCCGCCAAGCACTGATAAGAAGCCGGTCTTTTACTATCGGCACAAGCGCCGGACTCACCGAAGCCAAGGCTTGCTTTGGTATTCGGGGCTTGCTGGCAATTTCCATTTGTATATTGGTGGTGGTGTCCAAATGCACAGCGTTAACTTCCGGCATCTTGCCGATCAAATTTGGAATATGAATTTCTTGGTTCTTTACCCCGCCTTTCATGACAAACTCGTATTTCAACGGCCAGGATATGAATACTGATTGCAATTCAAGTTCTGCGTCGCGCAAGTCCCCTTTTGTAATAGAAATGCCGTCGCGAAAGGTGTGCGCAATTTCAGCTAGGGCCGCAGCTTCGATGGTTTTATTCTGACTTTGTTTTTTCATAAATCTGCTATTTTTATCTGCGTCCTGACGCGAAGGTTACCCCGCATATCCATTCATAGTTTTCCCAGCCAGTTTTCGCCGACTTGCTGACTTGAGCGGCTGACCGGCAGAATTTAACATCTGCTCGTATTCCACCCGGAATGCTTGATACGCTGCCGTTGCCTTTTCGTTCCACCTGACCGGGAGTGGGTATTTAGCGCAAAAAGTAGGAACCAAGTGTTTTAGGGAGATTTTTTTCACCTGCGGTTTTATGCCTTTAGACGCAGGATTTCCAATACAGGCTAATGCCAAATCCGCAATGAATGTCTGATAGCGGCTCATGGCTACGTTGGGATTGCAAGTGTTACGCTTTTCAAAAGTCTCCGGGGTGGTGGCAATTTCACGTCCGTAATCGCCCAACACATCCGGGTCAATCATGACGACCCGCTTGTCTGGCGTGTAGATGTAGTTGGAATGCCGGGCATCCCACCACTTGCTGCCTTTAGACCACGCGGGGATCACCAGTTTGAGGAAAAGGCTGTCCAAAATGTTTAGCGCGTCATCCACTCCGACTTTTGACCCGCCTTCGACCAACGCTTCCAGCGTTTGCCCCTCAATCCATTCTTGGACCAGATACGGCCGGTCGCCATTCACCAACTCTCGCGGTCCGACCTCCAAAACATTTTGAACTTGGTTTGCAGGTAGGCCTGGCATTTTATCACGGTATTGCGTGTGAAATGTGTGAATCCGTTTCCATTGGGTTACTCCAAGCTCGCGATTGTAAATTTTAATGCAGACGGGGCTGCCCTTTTTTTCAAAACGATGACGAATGCCGTCGTGAACTCGGATGACTGTCGCCGCAAAACATCCCGGCGGATAGGCCGTGCCCCAACATTTTTTGGTATCATCTGGGTTGATGCCCAGCACCGAGGCGGCAAAATTTTCAAGTTTTGCCTTTGCCGTTGCGCTCATCGGCTTCTGTTTGCCTTTGCCCCAATTGTAGCTGTCGTAACATTTTGCCCAATCCACATTGTGCTTCACGTCGGATTCAGGAATCGGCAAAGGGAGCGTCTTGACCGGCAGTTCCGCCGGATTGATACCCAACAGCAGGAAGGAAATCACCACGCCATGCCCGAACGAATGGCCGGTGTCATGAAGGCAATCTTCTGGCGACTTGCCCAAACCTTGCCAGTCATAGCCGTCATAGTCATACAACTTCACATCACGCCCAGGCTCATCGGCGCTGCCCTCGAAAATCTCGCGCAGCTTTTGAAAAGCCTCGGTTTTGCGGACGAACTCGACATACAGCTTGGAATAAATTCGCTTGCGGGCCTCCGCCGGATTGAAAATGACTTCGCCATCCCAATACCAAAAGGCAACCTCGGATCGCCCGGCAGTTGCACTTTTGGTGTATGCGGAGCGAACCCGTTCCTTGTTCAGTTCCAACTCCGGCGCATCCGGCTCGAACTGCGGATTGTGGTAGGCAGCGTCGCGCCAGCGGAACCATCGCTTGCTGGGTTTGGGATTCCCTTTTTCATCTTTAGTGATGAATTGCTTGGTGCGATCCACGCGCTTCCCGGACTTGTTGATGACCCAAGAATAAACTTTGGAATACTGCCAGGCCACTTCCACGCTCCGGGCGACGACCGTCTCGCCGTTTTCCGAATAACACGTCACCGGCCCCATCAGCATCGGCGACAGCTTCCGAAAATCGAATTCGTCCACGCTTCCGTTGCTGGTAACGTTCACATAAAACGGTTCGCGCCGGGAAACGCTCCGCCGTTCGCCAATCCATTTGTCGATTTCCGTCCAGTAGGATTCTTGTTCCGGGTCACTGGGCGTTTCCTTGTTCTTACCGTAAATCCGAATCCGGTCTTGCGGGCGGTCTTGCGCCAGCTTGACTTGTTCGTTCAGCTTGGCCTGATTGAGTTTCGGTTTTTCTGCCCGCAGTGCCATCCAGACTTTTCCCAGCCAGTTCTGTCCGACCCACTGCCCGTCAACCAAAGCCATGCCCCAAAACAACGCCTCATCTTTGGGGGCGGTGGAAAAGTCTGCAACCAGCGTTCGCTCGCCGGTTGCGAGCAGTTTTTTAACCAACGCCGGATGCTGTTCCAGCTTCATCCGCAAGCACTGCCGCATTAATTCGATTTCATCCTGCGATTCTGGATTGACCAGCAAATGCCTGAATTCTTTGGCCAGTGTTTTTGCATCGGCTGGCTTTGCAACCAGTTGCTCCTGAATTTCCGCGTGCCCTTCGAATCGGAACCATTGGAACATGGCTTCCGTGTTCAGGAGTTTGCCTTTGTGCTCGACCAGGTAATCCGACGGGTTGCTCATCCAGCCAAACTCGTGGCTCTGCGGCACGAACAAAATTGCGTCCGCCGGCATTTCCCGCTGGATGGACTGCTCGCGTTCCGCTTTTTCCAGCAGCCCAACCACCTTTTCTGTCTGGCCGGTTTTGGTGAGTTTTTTCAGATCCGCCAGCCAGTCCAGAAACACTCTTAAATCGGTGACGTATTTGGGCAGGGCCGGATATGGCGCAGGCTGGGCAGACGGCACAAGCTCCGCCGCCGTGTGTTGAATCAATACCGCCGTCACCCGTTTCTTGCCGGCCTTGGTCACCGCCTCCTTCAGCACCCTTAACCGGTCAACACGATCCAATTGTGCCAGTTCGCGCGCCTGAGCTTCACTTGTTGGCAGCAAAACGGCTCCATTTGGAGCCATTTTTTTCTGTTCGTCTTCCAATTCCTGAATGACTTCACCCGCCGAGGCAAGCCTTTTGCCATGCGCCAAGCCGAAATCAAAGCGCGCGGCGCAATAAGCTTCAAAGCTTGTGTGCGACTCGCGATAGAGGCGGCTTTTTTTGATGCGATAAAGGGCCAGACATACGTCCTTGAACTGTTCCAGATTTTCCCGGATCACTGACTCACATTTTTTTAGCAGTTCCCGCTCATCAGGTTCTAGCGGTTCAAATTTCGTGACATCCTTGCCGTCAATTTGAGCCAGCATTTTGGCGTGTTTGCCGAGCAAAACCGCTCCTTTGTTTCTCTGTTTATCCCAAAACGGATAGTCCGCCGGCTTGACGTATTGCAGGAACCTCAATTTTTCCGGCGGAATGACTTTGGTCAATGCCAGAAATGTTTTCTGGGCATACTCATCCCAGCCAGCGCCGGTTCGCACGACTTGTTCGAGCAACGCCGCTTGGGTTTTGCAGCCGCCTTTATTGAGCGCGGCAATGGTCGCATTCATGGACTCACCGCGCGAATTTAGCACCTCAGCCCACACATGCTCGCATCGTTTGATGTTGATATGGGCGGCCACCTCGTCGGCAAACCGGTCATAGTCGGCCTGCGGCAATATCGGGCACAACATGCCGAATGTCCGGTAGCCTTCATCCTGCAATTCCTTCAACGCCCTCAACCGGGACGATACCGACGAGGGGCCGATTTCAAAGGTGCCCGCCACCTTTTCATCCAGCGTCCCGGTCGAAAGTCCGAAAATCATCCGCTGCTTGTATTCCTCCTTGCTAAAGGCTTTGGCGACCATTTTCAACGCCGCGCTCTTGGATAGCAGCCGAATTTGCCAATTCGTCAGGTTCAGAATCTCCCGGCAGATTTTGATGGTGACTTCGGTCTGCGCTTTGGTCCCACACACGTCCACAAGTGGCGAGCCGTAGATGACCCGGTTGTCTTTGGGATCGGCGTAGCGCGGCTGACTGCCTTGCATGAGCGCCTTGCGCATCCCCTTGAGTGGATTGGCAATGTCCACCACCACACCCTCATGCGTGGTTCCCAACTTCTTTATCACTCCATTCAAATTCCCATTTTTGCGCATCATGGAACCGACGTAGCAAAATGAGCAGTTGAAAGCGCAGGCGTGCCCGGCGGTGAAGGTCAACCCGTCGCATAGGAGTTTATGTTCGAACTCGCTCTTGGTGTTGATGACCGAATTACTCTCGACTAGAAAATGCGGCTTGTGGCGAACAGTGGTTTCCACCTGCCAGATTTTTGCGCCCAGATATTTTGCTTTTTCAGTTGGCAAGTCCGGTTCATTTGGCGACAACCGTTCCTTGTTCGGTTTCGACTGCCCGGCGACGGGCGCAACAATGGCTTGAGGTGTTTTCATGGAATCCCGAAAGTCATCCGGTGATAAGCAAGTATAATGCCGTTGAAACCAAGCAGCTTGCATGGCGTTTTCCTTAATGTTTTCCCAGTTTCGCCCGACAGTCGCCCATTTTTTCCGAACCGCGCTGCTACATTTCTGGACACTTTCCATCTGTTGCATGGCGTCCGGCATGACCACGTTTCGCCCATTTCGATTGAGTTCCGTGAATCATTTTCCCGCTGGCAGCCGTTCCCGCCCGCCGTTGAGGGTTTCTTGGTGCCGTCAATCCATCCGCTCTTTCCATCCGTCAGCACCCACGTCAATAGCTGTATTTTGCTCTCCTCTTGTCGCCTATTGCCCGACGTGAACGCACCCTGACGGTCTGGTTTTTCCATTAGCGCGACTAAACGCGATTATGTTGCCGGCTTTTGGATTTCTTGCAGGTTGTCGCTGTTGCTCACTTCGTCTTTCCGCCGCCTCCCGTTTCGCCGTTCCAGTTGCTTCGCGCATCGTGCACGCCATCGTGCCTCTGTCATTTCGATGCTTCTTGCTCCGCCGCCTTGCTCTCTGTCTCTCCCGGCTATCGCGGCCTGTGTCATCGGGTCGTTTGTTTTGAACCCTTGTGAAAAACAAAACGCCCCGATAACCGGGGCCACTAGAAAGACAAAACATATGAGCAAACAAACAACGAAACCCGCAACTGAAACCTCCAATGCGCCCGTGCACACCATTCGCGTGAATGGCATTCGCGCCAGCATCTGGAAAAACGAAACCGACAAGGGGCCGCGTTACAACACCTCGTTCGAGCGCAGCTATCGCGACGGCGAGGAGTGGAAAAACTCCGACAGCTACGGACGTGAGGACCTCCTAGTGTTGGCCTTCGTTTCGCGCCAGGCATTCGCCTGGATTGTCTCGCAACCTACCAAGTAAACCTCAACAAGCTGGCGGTCGGAAACGGCCGCCAGCCCTTCTTAAAAATGATTCTCGCATCACAACTCAAATTCCCACTGGGGCAAATCGTCATCACGCCGAACGCGCTCGGAAAGCTGGCGTCCGACGAAATCTTGACCGCGCTGGATCGGCACGTCCAAGGCGACTGGGGCGACCTCGACAAGGAAGACAAAACGGAAAACGAAATCGCTCTGGAAAAGGGCTTTCGCCTGCTGTCGGCTTACACCGGCAACGACGGCATCAAATTCTGGATCATCACCGAGGCTGACCGCAGTTCCACTTGCGTTTTGCTGCCGGAAGATTATTAAATCCAACACGAGCCTCCGCTTTGCGGAGACTCTTTTGACTTTTCGCCCCATTTTGAGTTTCAACTTTTCGTATTCGTCCATTTTTTGTTACTGTCTTGCCTATGCCGAGCCGGGATGTTCCGGTTCAAGGGATTATCATGACACAAGCCAATGAAAATTTTGCCGCCGCATTGACCGAACAAGGCTACCCTTTAAAGCAGGAAATCTTCCGCCTTTTTAATACCGGCACGGCACGCGAAAAGCTTGAATGGCAAATTGAAAAGTCAGACGTGTCGTTCGAGCTGCCAAATCATTACCAAGCTCATGTGGACTTCGTCTTGAAGAGACGTTCCGACCTGCCTGGGTTCATCCCTGATAATCCGCGCCATGTGGTAATGAAATGCAAACGATCCACGCTGGATTACGATTGCTGGGTGTTTTTGAAGAACAACAAATCTGCCCATGAGATTTCGTCAAATCGTTACCTCATCGAATACGCAAAGGCGATCGGCCGTTATCCATTCCAATTTAAGCATATTTTAAAATCGAGTTGTGCTGACCAAGAATGCCCGGTCTTTGATAATGGCATTGAAATGCGAATTGAAACGGCGTTCAACAGACACAAGCCAGCATCATCCACTGTTGCGATTGAAGACGCATTGAACCAAGTAATACTGGGCCAGACTGGGCTTGCGAACAAATTACACCGGACAAATACACGGATGTTTCAACTCATTCCGGTTGTGGTGACCACAGCCAAATTGATGTCCGCCCATCTGGATGACGAGAAAGTTTCGTTGGGCGACGACAAACTTGAGCCGAGAAAATGGGTTGCGATCAACTACCAAATCAGTGGGGGCGCCGCCCAATTTTTCGAGGAACACAGTTCCATACCAAGTTCGATTGCCCAGCAGCTAGATTCGCGCAGGACGGTTTTCGTCGTGCAGGCCGAGCACATCCAACCGTTCCTCGAATGGCTGTATAAAAAAAATCTCTGAGGTAAACAGCGATGGCCGCCATGTCGAATTTCGCCTGCACCAAGCCGGGCACCACGGTTCGTCTCACGCCGCCCCGCCGCTGATTTCCACCCGAATTTCATTTGTTGGCGTGGACAGCAAATGTCCAACCGGCTCTGTCATGCTGGTGTCATGAAAATAAAAAGAACCTGCCGGCTCCCGCTTTCCGCTCTACACTTTCAAACCTCCACCGTCGCACGGTTTGGCTCCGCCCGGCTCTTGAATCATTTCGATGGCCGTCACGAACTCATTGGCGGCACGGCGGAGAATTATGCCGCCGCGCGCGAGTGGTGTTCATTGTTTGCGCCGGAGGTGGTTTTCAAATCTGCCGAAAGTCCCGTTCAGACTCGTTCGTCCATCGCAAGAAGTCATTTTACTCTCGCCGCGCCGGGCAATCTCGCGCATCTTTTTTTCGATAAAATGACAACCCGCCGAACATCCAGCGAAAACCAACCCGCATGAGCGACCCCAATCTTTCATCGTTCATCTGGTCGGTGGCCGATTTGTTGCGCGGCGATTACAAACAGTCGGAATATGGCAAGGTCATCCTGCCGTTCACCGTGTTGCGCCGGCTGGATTGCGTCTTGGAGAAAACCAAGCCCGCCGTGCTTGCCGAACTCGCCAAGCGCACCGCCGCCAAGGTGAATCCCGAACCGTTTTTGCTCCGCAAGAGCGGGACGCTCTTTTACAACACGTCGCCCCTCGACCTGAAAAAGCTCATGGGCGACCAGGACCATATCGGCGAAAATCTGCGCGCGTATCTCCAGGCATTTTCGCCCGCCGTGCGGGACATTTTTGAAAGTTTCGAGTTCCACACCCAGATTGACAAGCTCGCCAAGTCCGGCCTGCTGTATCTCGTCACGGAAAAATTCGCCAACATTGACCTGCATCCCGAAGTCGTCAGCAATAACCAGATGGGCGCGGTGTTCGAGGAATTGATTCGCAAATTCGCGGAAATCTCCAACGAAACCGCCGGGGAACATTTCACCCCCCGCGACGCCATCCGGCTCATGGTGAATCTCCTTTTCATCGAGGACGACGACGCCCTGACCAAGCCCGGCGTCGTGCGTTCCATCTACGACCCCACCGCCGGCACGGGCGGTATGTTGAGCGTGGCCGGCGAACATCTTGCCAGCCTGAATCCCGGTGCCCGGCTCGTGATGTATGGGCAGGAGTTGAATCCCGAATCCTACGCTATTTGCAAGGCCGACATGCTCATCAAGGGGCAGGACATCGCCAACATCATCTTCGGCAACACGCTTTCCGCCGACGGCCTCATCGGAAAATTGTTCGACTACATGCTGTCCAATCCGCCCTTCGGCGTGGAATGGAAAAAAATCGAAGCCATCATCCGCAAGGAATTTACCGAGCAGGGTTTCAATGGCCGGTTCGGTCCCGGCCTGCCGCGCGTCAGTGACGGCTCGTTGCTTTTTCTGCTGCACCTGATTTCGAAGATGCGAGCGGCCAAGGACGGCGGCAGCCGGTTCGGCATCGTGCTCAATGGTTCGCCGTTGTTCACCGGCGGCGCGGGCAGCGGCGAGAGCGAAATCCGCCGCTACGTTTTGGAAAACGACCTGGTCGAGGCCATCATCGGCCTGCCCACGGATATGTTTTACAACACCGGCATCAGCACCTATGTCTGGATTGTCAGCAACCGGAAGCCGGAAGCACGGCGGGGCAAGGTGCAGTTGATTGACGCCAGCGGCTTCTGGCAAAAGATGCGGAAAAGTCTCGGCAGCAAGCGCAAGGAATTGAGTCCCGAACACATTGAGGAAATCACGCGGATTTTCGGCAATTTCAAAAAGGTGACGAAAGACGGCGTGCCCATCAGCCGCATTTTCAAGAACGAGGATTTCGGCTACCGCACCATCACGGTCGAGCGACCGGAGCGCGACGCCAAGGGCAAAATCGTTCTCGGCACCAAGGGCAAGGGTAAGGACAAGCCAGTGCCGGATTCCGATTTGCGCGACACCGAGAACGTGCCGTTGAGCGAGGACGTGGAAACGTATTTCAAGCGCGAGGTGTTGCCGCACGCGCCGGATGCGTGGATTGACCACGAGAAAACCCAGGTCGGCTACGAAATCCCGTTCAACCGGCACTTCTACGTTTTCCAGCCGCCGCGCCCGTTGAGCGACATTGACGCCGAGTTGAAAGGCGTCACTGACCGGATTCTGAAAATGATTGGAGGATTGACCCAATGAAAAACGACCTAGCCATATTTGAAGGCCACCAAATCCGCCGTATTTACGACGAAGCTACCGAGACTTGGTGGTTTTCCGTCGTGGACATCATCCGTGTGCTGACGCAGCAGGCCGATTCCAAGGCGGCACAAAATTACTGGAAAGTCCTGAAACATCGGCTCAAAAATGAGGGCAGTCAGTCGGTTACAGATTGTAACCAACTGAAAATGCCCGCCGCCGATGGCAAAAGCTATCTCACCGACGTAGCCACCGCCGAGACGCTTTTGCGACTCGTCCAAAGCGTGCCCAGCCCAAAGGCCGAGCCCATCAAGCTCTGGTTGGCCAAGGTCGGTTACGAGCGGATGCAGGAAATGGCCGACCCCGCCCGCTCGCTCGCCCGCGCCCGCGAGACATGGCAGAAACAGGGCCGCAGCGCCAAGTGGATTGAGCAGCGCATGACCGGTCAGGAAACCCGCAACAAGCTCACCGATTATTGGGCCACGCACGACATCAAAAAGGGCGACGAATATGCCATCCTCACCAACCTCATCCATCAGGAATGGTCCGGCGTGAGCGTGACCAGCCACAAGCAGATCAAGGGGCTGAAGACCGAAAACCTGCGCGACCACATGAGCGAGGCGGAATTGATTTTCACCGCATTGGCCGAACTTTCCACCCGCCAGATTGCCGCCAGCGTGAACGCCACCGGCCTGCCGGAAAATAAAGCTGCCGCCAAAACCGGCGGACGCATTGCCAAGAAAGCGCGGCTGGAGCTGGAGGCCAAGACCGGCCAGAAAGTCGTCACCGGCGAAAATTATCTGCCGCCCGCCAAATCCGTGAAACAGGTCAAATGACCCTTCATCATTTTCACCAATGAGCTTCCCGCGCTATCCCAAATACAAGGACAGCGGCGTGGAATGGCTCGGCCAGGTGCCGAACCATTGGGACGTGAAGCGCATCGGCTACTACTTCGTTGAGCGTCGCGAGAAAGTCAGCGACAAGGATTTTCCGGCGCTGTCCGTCACCAAAAACGGAATTGTTCCGCAGCTAGACACCGCCGCCAAATCGGATGACGGCGACAACCGGAAAAAGGTTCTCAAAGGCGATTTCGTTATCAACAGCCGGTCAGACCGGAAAGGTTCATCCGGCGCGTCCGACCTCGATGGTTCAGTGTCTTTGATTTGCACCGTCATGCGCCCGCAAGAAAAGGTTCACACGCCATTCGTGCATCACCTGTTGCGCAGCCAGCCGTTTCAGGAAGAATTTTATCGCTACGGCAAGGGGATTGTCGCGGATTTGTGGAGCACGAATTATTCGGAAATGCGGAACATCCTGCTTGGTATGCCCCCGTTGCCGGAGCAAACCCGCATCGCCGCATTTCTGGATCAGGAGACGGCGAAGATTGATGCGCTTGTGGCGGAACAAGAACGGCTGATGGCCCTGCTGAAAGAAAAACGCCAGGCCATCATCTCCCACGCCGTCACCAAAGGCTTGAATCCCAAAGCCGCCATGAAATCCTCCGGCATCGAATGGCTCGGCGATGTCCCGACGCATTGGGAAATTGTGCCGTTGAAATATGTCATCAGCATGAAAAGCGGTGGGACACCGAGCAAAGAAAATCTCGCGTATTGGGATGGTGATGTTCCTTGGGCGTCGTCGAAAGATTTGAAAACGGAAACACTTTCTGACACGCAAGATCACATCACACAGAAAGCGCTTGATGACGGAGCAGCCGAACTTGAGCCTGCGGGAAGTTTGCTGACTGTCGTGCGCGGCATGATTTTGCTTCATACATTTCCGGTTGTGCGAACGCTTGTGCCAATGGCAATCAATCAGGATTTGAAGGCGCTTTCGCCAAACTCCAAAGTGACACCTGATTTTTTAGCGTGGCTCTTACGCGGAACATCGGCCGAGACATTGGCCAGAACTGACGAAGCCGCTCACGGAACAAAAGTGCTTCGGATTGAAACATGGACTTCAATGCCTGTTCCAATTCCGCCATTAGCCGAGCAGTCAAAAATCGTTGCCGGACTCACAGAACAACTTGGCGAACTTGGTGCGCTCACCGCCGAAGCCCAGCGCGCCATTGACCTGCTGCAAGAACGCCGGACCGCCTTGATTTCCGCCGCCGTCACCGGCCAGATTGATGTCCACAACCGCTAAATACAATGACCTCATGGACCCACTTACATTAGCCAACGCATTTGCAACCATTGTCCAACTGATTGGGGTATATAAGCAGGAAAACCCGGACCCCGCAGCGGCAGACCAGCAAAAGTTCCATGCGTGGCTGGACTACCACCACCATGAAGAAATTAAAACCCTCATCTGCAACACCGCCGCCATCCAGGCCGAGGTGATTAATCTTCTCCGCCAAGACAGTGCCGCCACTCTCGCCAAATTGGATTCCATCAATAACACGCTCGCAACCTTGTTGAGCCAGGTGGAAGAGTTCAAGGGCCTTTCCAAAGTGCTGATGCCGTCGGCGGAGCTTTCGGACCAAGCCGTCTCCATTCTCAGCCAGTTGGTCGCCTCAAATTCCCGGAACCTCATCTACGGAGAGCTTCCAAACGGGGCAGTTTTACAACCGGAAGATGGTGAGCCGTTTTTTTATTCAAACCATCTCTTCCTGTCAGACGATATTGATACACTAGAGCGTTGCGGCCTCTTAACGCAACGGGAATGCTCAAGCAGCAATCTCAAACTTTACGGCATCACCAGGGCCGGAGCTAAATACATTGAAACCGTCGGGGTAATATCGAACCCCAATCAGGATCATCCTACTACACCGCGAGAAATAATATGAGCCTGCACAAAGAAATCAATTTCACCCGCAACAGCGTTGCGTCTGCCCCGGCCAAACGAGTAAGCTTCGCCAACGCATGAGCTACCGGGATTCATTGCCAGCAAGTTGCCCGCCCGACGCGGCAGAGGAAATTGCCGCGCCCCGCGCGGTCTTTCGACTGGTGCGAACCAATCCGCCCACACCGGACGATTTTCTCTCCCAACGTCAGGAAAATCCCAGCAAAGTGTTTTCCGGCGTGACGGAATGCCAAGTCTGCGGGCTGTCAGTCTTTGCAGACAAACACGATGCTGTGGCCAAGGCGCAAAAATTGCAGCATCTCAAAAATCGTAAAATTTGCCGGGTAACGCTTAACGCCGGGGCCGGACGCATCCAACCAACTTTTCAGCCCAGCCACCACACTTGGTGGCCGCTGGCGGCGTTCGACATTCTGGCGCATTGTGGAGTGGAAACCGCATGAAAACCATTCGGCACACAACCACGCTTTTCTACTACGACGGCCCGCAAGTCTTCGAGGCGCGGGACACCATCGGCGGTCATTACGTCGCCGTCATGGTCGAGCCGGAGAACGGTTCGGATCGTTATCTGGTGGCGGGCGTCGCACCGGAACGGTTGCGCCAGTTCCGCGCCGGCACCCTCGACCTCCGCTCATTGTTGAGCGAGGCCGGGGCCGAGGAATGGTATTTGGCAGCCGTTGTCGCCGGACTGGATCAGCCCTTGGCGCTGGTGCCTCAGACCGCGCCGCTGGCCGGCAGCGGATTATTGCCGGACGAAGGTTTCCTGCTGCACGACCGCCCCACGGAAGAACTCGCGCTCAGGGAAGCACGGGAGCGAAATAATCTGGTTTTCGAGATTGCCGCCGAACCGCCGGAAGCGGCGGCGGAGCATCGCATTCATGTGGGAACGCTAATCGGTTTGCTCGGCCATGTGCAGACCATGATCAAACACGCCTACGGCGCGGCGTTGCGCGAATTGTCACCGGATGACCGGCGCGCGATTGACAAGACGGATGCTCACATGATGGACGTGATAATTCCGGCCGCAACCGGGTCATTCCGGGTGGTGCTCGAAGCCGCCAAAACGCCGGACATGCTCGGTCAGAGCGAACTGGCTCGTGCTTTGCAGCGGGTGGACGTGCTGTTTGAAAATGCAGCAGACCCAGCCAAAGCCTTGGCCACCGTGAAGGCGCACCGGGGTCATTTGGCCGGCGCATATCTGCGGCTCTTGCGTTTTCTCGTGAAACACAAAACCGGACTGCGCTACTCGTGGGCCGAACCAAATTTTACGAAGCCAAACTATCGCGCCGTCGGCGAAGCGGAAGCCGGGCCGCTGGTGGAGGTGCTTTCAGGTGTCTCCAATCTCGGGGGCGAATCCGTGACGCTGGTTGGCGAGTTTGACAAGATGAACCGAAGCACCGGCGCTTGGGGCCTGCTGACGGAGGATGGTTTGCAGTCCGGCAAGGTGCGGGAAGGCGGCCCCAGCCTGGATGGATTGAAGGCTGGTGGACGCTACAAATTTGCCTGTGTCGAAGAAATTGAAGAGGTGGAGGGAACCGGACGCGAAATCCGCACACTCTATCTAAACGAACACGAGCCGGCATAATTGGAACGTGGATTTTATTTGAAGCGGAGTCACGCCACCATCCGTCTCCTTTCGTGTATTTCGCGGTGAAAAAAACTTTGCGCCTTGGCGTCTTGGCGTGGAAAAAATCCATGAGCCTGCATAAAGAACTCAATTTCGAGACGGAAATTTGCCAGCGCCTTGCGGCAAATGGTTGGCTGTATGCCGAGGGCGACGCTGCCAGCTATGACCGGGCGCTCGCGTTGTATCCCACCGACGTGCTCGCATGGGCGCAGGCCACGCAGCCGCATGCATGGGAAATTCTGGTAAAAAACCACGGCCCCAAGGCCGGAGAGACTTTGCTGGCCCGCCTGCGCGACCAGCTTGACCAGCGCGGCACGCTGGACGTGTTGCGGCACGGCATTGAACTGCTCGGATTGAAACAGCCCTTGCCAATGGCGCAGTTCAAACCCGCGCTCGCTATCAATCCCGACATTCTCGCGCGTTACGCCGCGAACCGGTTGCGCGTGGTGCGACAGGTGAAGTATTCGTTACACAACGAGAACAGCCTTGATGTCGTGCTTTTCTTGAACGGCATTCCCGTCTCCACCACGGAACTGAAAACGGATTTTACCCAAAGCATCACCGACGCCGTTGACCAATATCGGTTTGACCGCAACCCCAGGCCGAAGGGACAGGCACCCGAACCGCTGCTGTCCTTTCCGAACGGCGCGCTGGTGCATTTCGCCGTCAGCAACAGCGAGGTCAAGATGGTTACGAAACTGGTCGGGCCGGCCACGGATTTCTTGCCGTTCAATCAGGGTGACGACGGCGGCGCGGGCAATCCGGTGAACCCGGCGGGCGGCCATCGCACGGCGTATCTTTGGGAAAAAGTTTGGGCGCGCGAAAGCTGGCTGGAAATTTTAGGACGTTACCTCATTGCCCGCCGCGACAAAAAGAAGCAGATCACGGAAATCATTTTCCCCCGCTTTCATCAGCTTGACGTGACGCGCAAGCTCCAGATGGCCGTGTTACACGACGGGCCGGGCGGCAAGTATCTCGTCCAGCACTCCGCCGGTTCGGGCAAGACGAACTCGATTGCCTGGACGGCGCACTTTCTCGCGGAGTTGCACGACGCGCAGAAACAGAAAGTGTTCGACACCGTGCTCGTGGTATCGGATCGAAATGTGATTGACGCGCAGCTTCAGGAAGCGCTGTTTGATTTTCAGCGCCAGAGCGGCGTCGTGGCGACCATCACCGGCAACGACGGCAGCAAAAGCAAGGAGTTAGCCGAAGCGCTGGACGGCGACAAAAAGATTGTCGTTTGCACCATCCAGACTTTTCCCTTTGCGCTGGACGCTGTGCGCAAACTGGCCGCGACGAAAGGCAAACGCTTTGCCGTTATTGCCGATGAAGCCCACAGTTCGCAGACCGGCGAGGCGGCGGCGAAATTGAAGGCGGTGTTGACGCCAGAAGAATTGGCGGAGTTGAACGACGGCGGCGAGGTAAGCATGGATGACGTGCTGGCCGCTGAAATGACGGCCCGCGCCGAGGATCGCGGCATTACCTTCGTCGCGTTCACGGCCACGCCCAAGAACAAGACGATTGAGATTTTCGGCACACGGCCCGACCCCAAACGCAAGCCGGCCAAAGATAACGTGCCGTTCCCGTTTCATGTGTATTCCATGCGGCAGGCCATTGAGGAAAAATTTATCCTCGATGTGCTGAAAAATTACACGCCCTACAAGCTGGCGTTCAAGCTGGCGCACAACGGCAAGGACTACGACGAGAAAACCGTTGAGCGCGCCGCCGCCATGAAGGGCATCATGGGCTGGGTGCGGCTGCATCCCTACAACATCGCGCAGAAGGTTGAAGTCGTGGTCGAGCATTTCCGCGAATTTGTCGCTCCGCTGCTGTCCGGTCAGGCCAAGGCGATGGTGGTGGTTGGCAGCCGAGTCGAAGCCGTCCGCTGGCAGCTTGCGATGGATAAATACATCAAGGCACATGGCTACAAAATCGGCACGCTCGTCGCCTTTTCCGGCGAGGTGAACGACAAGGTGTCCGGGCCGGATGGATTTACGGAGAACAGTAAGATTTTGAACCCGAACCTCAAAGGCAGGGACATCCGCGAAGCGTTTAAGGGCGGCGAGTATCAGGTTTTGCTGGTCGCGAATAAATTTCAGACCGGCTTTGATCAGCCGTTGCTCTGCGGAATGTATGTGGACAAGCGGTTGGCGGGGATTCAGGCCGTGCAGACGCTTTCGCGCCTGAATCGCGCCCATCCTGCCAAAGATACCACTTATGTCGTGGATTTTGTAAATGACCCGGCGGAAGTGCTTGCGTCGTTCAAAATATATCACACCACGGCGGAGCTTTCCGCCACCACCGACCCAAATCTGGTTTACAATCTCCGCTCCAAACTCGATGCCGCCGGTCATTACGATGACTTCGAGGTGGATCGCGTCGTGGCGGTGGAGTTGAAACCGGACGCGACGCAGGCCGAATTGTTGAAGGCGCTTGAGCCGGTGGTTGACCGGCTGATGAAGGATTACAAGGCGGCGCAGGCGGCGTTGAAGTTGGCGAAGGAAAAGAACGATGTAGCCGCCACCAAGACCGCCCAGGACGAATTGAACGCGCTGATTTTGTTCAAGAGTGACATGGGCGCATTCATCCGGCTCTACACGTTCCTGTCGCAGATTTTTGACTACGGCAACACCGCGTTGGAAAAACGCGCCATTTTCTACAAACGCCTGCTGCCACTGCTGGAGTTTGGCCGCGAACGCGAGGGCATTGACCTATCGAAAGTCGTTCTCACGCATCACAACCTTAAAAACAAAGGTCGTGAGGCCATGCCGCTATATGCCGGCAAGACGCCCCAGCTTGAGCCGATAACCGAAGCCGGCAGCGGCGCGTTGCATGACAAGGAAAAAGCCCAGCTTGCGGAGATTATCCAGAAGGTGAATGACCTTTTCCAAGGTGAGTTGACCGACCAGGACAAGCTGGTCTATGTGAACAATGTGATTAAGGGCAAGCTGCTGGAATCGGAAACCTTGCGGCAACAGGCGACAAATAACACCAAGGAGCAGTTCGCCAATTCACCCGACCTGAAAACCGAATTGTTGAACGCCATCATGGGAGCGCTGGACGCCCACACCGCCATGAGCACACAGGCGCTCAATTCGCCCACGGTGCAAAACGGCATGAAAGACATCCTGCTAAACCATGCCGGCCTCTACGAAACCTTGCGCGGCCAGCCGCAAATTTGATTTTAACCTATGGAAAACGACGATCTGAAGGACATTTTTCTCAGCTATAACAAGGCTGACAAGAAATGGGTTCTCGATCTCGCGGCTCAAATTGAATCCGAAACCCTCGACGGCACTCCCGCCACCCGAAAGTTGCGCGTATTCCTAGACGAGTGGGATATGGATGTTGGTGACAACCTAGTAAACAAGATGAATGCCGGGCTGAAAGTTAGCCGGTTCTTCGCAGTTGTCATGTCACCCGAATTCTTTGGTTCCGGCTGGACGAATTTCGAGTGGACGCACGTTGTTTCACAAGACCCGACAAATACTAAACGCAGGATAATTCCAATTTTTCTCCGCGAAACAACTTTGGACGGCAAGCAACGAATTGAGTTTCCCGCGCCATTCAACGTCCTGAAGTATCTCGATTTTCGGGAAACGAAAGCGTTCTCGACTTATTATCATCGGTTAATCCGACGAATTCGTGGTTTGCCGCCAGAACGCGGCAACCAGCGGACGCCGCTGGCATCCAACATCACGAATGGCTCCGACGAAATTGATTCCACTCGCGCCGAACCGGACCAAGTTTCTGAACTGTTGTTGTCAAACTTGCTGGCCGTAAAGGAAGTTCCAAAGTTGATTTGGAGCGGAAAGACCCTATTAACCGAGCCGAAAGATGTAAAAAAAATCGTGCCAGATGCGGACTGTTTTATCCTCCAAGGAGGACGCCTTTACACATTTGCCCAATTGTCTGACAGCCTATGTCCGCTTCGGAAAGTCATTGAACCTGACAGTCCGATCACCAGCGAAAACTTTTTTGGTTGGCTCGACGAAAAAGACAAGGGCAACTGGTTCATAGGTCTGCTCAATTTGCTTCTGGTAGAATTCCTGGCGTCTCGCCGTGTTCAGCGTGAGTCGAAAGGCCGGTTCTTTTTCCTTCCCACCGAGGAAGGTAAAACCCGCTCTGCGGCCGTCGGCGGAGATGAGTTGCGCGAAGTTGCGGCGAGGAAACCAGGTGCGGATGGCACCAGTTTTTGGGTGCATCACGCGGCTAGAATGAAGTTCATTCGATTCGGAAAACAAATTTATCTTCAATTGGAACCCACTTATCTTTTCACGTCAGATGGCATTCAACCGCTTGCTGGCAAAAGCATGGGGCGAATGGTTGTAATGTGGGGCGGGAGACAACAGAACGTGGACATTTTGCGGAACTTTGTTTTTTGGATGCGTTTTCTGGCAGACGGGCAGAAAGAAATTCACATCCAAGCAGGATCAGGAAAGCTCGCTTTGTCAGCCGTATCAGCTACCGCCGCAATGAATGTCGGCATCGAGGCTGACCATGTTCGCATCGGCGCTTTGATGCGAACGGTCACGAATGAGATGAATGAAGTCGCGGAAAATGTAGTTTTGGCGGATGACGAAGAAGATGATGGTTCACCGGATGAAGCCACGCATGAATAAATCACGTCCGAAACCAAAGCAGTCGTCCCACGCGGCTGGACAATCGCGTCGTGATACTGATTATGAGCAATTGGTCGCTGGCGCTCCGCCATCATTCAAATCATTTCACTTGAATGAGCCGAACCTTGTATTTGCCAACGGCC
>Ga0208111_1000111_pt1 | contig 31408 bp, 47 predicted proteins | sample CryBogCBH08Aug08_FD_184605 | JGI IMG/M metagenome (GOLD analysis project Ga0208111, IMG submission 184605) | Freshwater microbial communities from Crystal Bog, Wisconsin, USA - CBH08Aug08 (SPAdes) (version 2) | ecosystem: Environmental > Aquatic > Freshwater > Lake | place: Crystal Bog... | reverse complement strand
AATGTTGGAACAGATGGTAGATGAGCAATATACCTATTTTTTCTTGTTTGACAATTTTGGTGAGTTTGTTATGAGAACTACCAGTATTGGCACTATTAAGGAGTTAATGCAATATCAAGCAAGAATGCAAAATAGGGGTCACAAGACTATCTATTACTTTGACGTACTGGCTTGCACAGTTGGAGATATACCTAATATCATGACCGCAGTAGCTGACTATATTGGGGAAAACTGATTTTTTCTGGTGGCGGGGACGCTAAATCCGTTTTGAGATTATCTCTTGGCAGTCCGTGCAGCTCTTTTAAATGCCATCGCAGTTGGGTAACCTGCTTGACCAGGACGTTTAGCAAGTAATCCCTTTTTACGTCTTTGGTTAATGTTGTAGTACAAACCACGTTTAGCTTTGGGAGTTTTCATCTACAGTTCCACCTTTTAAGTGATGCCCTAGCCCTTGTTGCTGGACCTTTAGCTTTTCTAACCACACCCTTCATTCTTGCACAAAATGAATTATGTCTTGAACCTGATTTCTGGGGTGCTTTTAACTTGCTCCCTGTTGCTCTGTTATATTTTGCCCGTCCCTTGGCTGTTAGTCCTGCCCCTTTTGATGCAGGTAATTTCTCCCCTCTTCCTTCCGATAGATTAGTTGATTTAGGCAAAGCTCACCCCTTCTTTAAGTTGTGCAATAGTTAGTCCTTGCGTAAACTGAAAGTGTGCCATCTCTTTAAATGTTTTCCAATCTCCCGCCCACTCTAGTCCTGCCTGTTTACCTAGCATAGCCACAGATTCCCACACGGGATGACTTGTATCCCAGTCTGGCTTACCTCCTACAATAGGCACAACATCAATAGCGCAGCGGTAATTATGATAAGACTCACCGCCTTTTGCATTGGTGACAACGTGACCTTTGGTTGTCCTTCCCTGGGCATACAAAGCATCCTGGCTTTCAATGTCACGATATGTAGATGTAATAAGCAGGTCAATGTTGTTGTCTTGACACAGAGCAATAAAGTGTTCAACCCTTGATTTAACTTCTGGTAGTAACTCATTGATGTCCCTGCTATTTATCATTTAGCTGCTACTCCTTGCACCTTTTCAAATGTTCTAAGTCCACCCATGCCAAGCATACCCATCATCAATTGCCAGAGGTTGTCATCCAAGCCTGGCAAAGGTGGCAAAGTATGTCCAGCCATCGTAGCAATAGTACCTGCTAGGGGTCTAACCAAATACTGATATGCCAGTGCTAGAGCACATACCCAACCGATAGCTGGTCTCCAGCCTGATACAAACAAATTAACGTTTGCAGCTTCAATCTTGTTGATGTCAAGCTGACCTGTAATCTGTGCAAGCTCACCAGACTGCTGTAGCTTTAGCAACTCCAACTGAGCAGAGGCTTTCTGAGCAGGGTCAGGAAAGATTCTGTCAATCAAAGATGTTGCCAGTCCGAGTACAGCTTCTAGTGGGAACATTAGAACCCCTCGCCAGGACAAACGTAAACAGATGCGTTAGCTGCGTCTCCAATTACTTTCGCATAAACGTTAGCAGTAGGACCAACCTGTAGCCAAGTTACAACTTTGTAAGAGTAAGGAGGCAACGAAATAACGTTAGAAGGTCCTGTGTCTGGCAAAGAAACATTGAAAGAATTAGACGCATTTATCTGTACATATACCGCAGCACTGGTATCAGAGTTTGCCAAATAATACTGTTGGCAAGGACTGGTAGCCGTGATGGTAAATACGTTAGATTGTGTGTTGGCAGCGCCTGTGACCGAAACCTTTACGGTCGGACCCATGGGCTGAAAAGGAATATTATTAGCCATTAGTACACCTTCTTGCCTGAACCTTCAGTTGGGCTTTTTTTAGTGTCATAACTGGGTGTGCCAGAGAAATCAATTACAGAACGAAAACCTCCTTTTGGCAGAGTGCCAGGAGTCCATCTAGCCATGTCAACAGAACCATCTCTGGGCAACTGTGGACGAATTGACTTGGCTATTTGTTGGTTAACCTCGTGTGGTCTTTGAACTTGAGAATTAGCCATGTGCTGATTCTCATAACCGTCTTTGTTAATCCACTGATTCTTTCTGTTGCTGCTTGGCATTATTTCTCTCCTTGTTGGTTACTATCAAGTAACTGAATAACACAAATATACTCAAAGTTGCGACTCTTGTCCAATCCCCTGCCCACATTGTGTAGCAAGCCAGACCGCAACTCATCGACAACGCCAATATCGTTATCAATCGGTCTGAGATGACCTCTAAGGCTAGACGTATTAAAGTTACTGAATCCATGATTTCTCCCGTTAAAGGTAATCATATTATCATATATCCTTATCTTCTTCCTCGTCATCGTGGTTAAAAAACCCTGAGCCGTACTCGTCATCCGATAGCTTTGCTTTCAAAGCCTCTAGCTTGAGCGCACGGTCCAGTATCTTTGTCTTGTCTGTCAGTGATGCGGTAGGGTCAATCATGGTAGCCCTGAGCAACTCAGAGATGGCTTTCTCAAGCTCTGGGTTTATACCTTTGTCTTTACTTTTTTTGCTCATAATTTAAAACCTAGCTTAACGGCTTCTTTTGCTTTTTCGTTTAGCTGATTTTTTGGGCTTACGAGCCGTTGACAAAGCGATAGCAATAATTTGTTTGCGGGGGCGACCACCCTCTTTTGTGAGCTTGCTAATGTTTTCTGAAATGACTTCACGAGATTTTCCTTTTCTGAGTGGCATGATTAACTCCTATAAATTTTGAAATCCACCAAGAATACTTCTTGCTAATGGAAAACCAATAGCAGAACCAGCTGCTCCAATACCAAAATATTTCAACATATTTTTTCTTGACTCAACTTTTGTCGCTTCTTGGGCGTATTTTTGAACAACGTCTTTTATTCCCGCTTCCGTCATCCATCCTTGATTTTCAGGAGCAAATGCAAATTCTTTTACTCTAGCAGGAGTCATTCCGTCTAACTTTGTTGCTGCAAAATCTTTACCCAAATCAGAAACAAATTTTGGGTCACCAGTGGCAAACTTTAGTTCTTTTACTTTGTCTGAACTACTGAAAAACTCTTTTGCAAACGCTTCTGTATCTCTGGCAATTTCTCCTGGAGTGTATTTTTCTTCTCTAAGAATTCTTCTCATTAAATCTGTTTCAAATGGAGCTAACTTCTGAGATGCTGCTTTATATGCCTGGTCTGCTTTTTCGTAATCTTTATCCCAATCATATAAATGACGTTCAATCTTATCTATAAGATTTTTTCTGTATTCCCTAGTAAGTCCAGCGTAATTGGTAACAGGTTGACCAGGCTTGTTGGCATCACGAATAGACCGAAGTTCATCAATAAAAGCATCTATGTCTTTTTGTGTTTGAACCGTTGGAGTTTTTTTTGTAACTCTTTGAGAAACCACACCAGCTCCAAGAGGAGAAACTTGACCTCCTGATACTTTAGGCTTTAAAACAGAAAGAACGTCATCAATGGCATCTATTTCTTTTTGACTTTTTAAAAATTTATTTCCTTGAGAGTCTGTAAAGTATTTTGAATTTTCTAAGTCTCTTGCTAAAGCTATTCCTTGTGGAGATTCCGCAAAAGGTTGACCAGCAGTTTGAACTTTTCTAGCCGTGTCTTTTGCTTGGTTATATAGTTGTGTAGCTTCTTTCTTTCTAGCTTCAATAACGGCTTTTTTAGGTCCTGTTAATGCTTTTTCAACTCTTTCACCCAGCTGTTGAAAATCACTAACTTGACCAACCGCTTCAGGAGAAGTCAACGCTTTAACACCAGGCTTTGATGCTTTATAACCACCACGAACAATTGCTGTAATATCTGGAATTGTTGTACCTAATATAGATGAAATAGGATATTCTGCTTGTTCTTTTACTCTTGTTTCTGGCGCAAAACCTGTTGCTTTTTTTACGCTTTCAGGAATTAATTTACCAAGACCTTCAGCAGCTTTTTCGCCTTGCATATATCCCGCAAGTCCACCTCCAATAGCTAACAAAGGAGAGGCGACAGGCGCAGCAGGACCTGTCATTAATCCAAGACCTGCCCCTAATTCTGCTCCAGCCCATCCACCAAGCGCACCAGGTACAGCCTCAACTGCCGACTTACCTGCAGCTTTTAATCCACCCCCTAAACTAGATTCTTCTGGAGAAGTTTTCTTAATGTCTGATAGTTTTAGTCGTTTGGGGGTTTCAGCCGTAGTTTGTTCTTCCCCGCTGGTTAATTCTGATAATTTCATTTGACTTCCTCAAGTTCAGGGTCAGTTGGGTCAGAATCATCAATAACACGGTAAGACTTATCTCCCATTTTAATAATTTGATTTTTTTCGTAGGTAACTTGGTCTATGTTTCTTTGAGGAATTGTTGGGATTTTTCCGATGCTTTCATAAGCAGCATTTAATTTTGGTCGTAAGTCTTTAAAACCAGGATAGATTTCTTCATTTAAAGCCTGAGTTGTTTGAATTGAACGTTTGGTTTCATTCAAACGCTGTCTCAAAGAATCCGCAGTTAAACCTCTCCATCCGTAAATAGGTTCTAATATTTTTTGTTCACCAGCGGTCAAGGCTTTACCACCAATCAAAAACTCTTGAGCTTGAATTCTTGCTAATTTAGATTGCAACTCTGGGAAGTTTTGTTGCAAGTTAGCAATTATATCTGGTGTAAACTTGGTCAAAGGCGTAATAAATTTTGAGTATTTAGGGTCTTTTAATAACGACTCTAAATCTTCAATATTTTTAATTACTTCGTATCTAGCTCTATATTCGTCTTTGGTTTTAGCATCTTTAGGTAAAGCACCTACGCCTCCACCAGTTGCCTTTTCTTCTTTAATCTTAAGCGCTCTTTCTTCTAGATTTAACTTTTTTTGTTGATAAGGAGTGATGGTATTTTTAGCTTCTTCTTTTTTCATTTCCTCATATTTCTTATTTTTCATCTCATAGATTTGTTTTGACATTTCATAAGTTTGACCCATGCCATTTTTGTCATAAAAATCTTTCATAAAACTAGCTTGGTTTGCAGCCATAGTTAACATAGCTTTTTGATGACCAGCTTCTTTATCTTTAGCGTACAAAATAGCAGCGTCTTGCATACCCCTGTGCAAATCATCTATGGTTTTATCTAGTTTCTTTTGAGTCTCATCAAATATGTCTTTTTGTTGCTTGATAATGTCTGCACGACCTTTTTGGTAACCTTCTAACATTCCGTTTTGTGCAGCCAAAGCAGTCTGTGCATTTGCTTTTCCACCACGACCTATGGCTACTCCCATAAGGTTTGTCAACGCCAAAATGGTTGCTAAACGTTCAGGGTTTTCTTGGTCTGGTATATAAGCTGCACTTTCTTTTTGGCTTATAGCAGCTTGGTATTTAGCCCTGGTAGGGTCTTCTCTAAGTTTTTTGTTTTCTTCTTCTGCCAGCATTACATCTTTTCCCAAAATGTCTGCTTGTTGTTGCGCTTCTTGCACACTTTTTTCTTTTTTAAACTTTTCTTCTACACCTAAAGCTGTTTGCATTTGCTGCATAGAAGGCATCAGTTCTTCTTGAAAGAACTTAGAAGATGGAGCTACAGCAGACACAGGAGAATTTACATCTGTACCCAAAGATTTTGTTAGTGTTCCCATTATTTTTCTCCTTATGGTGCGGGTACGTTAGGTTTAGTTTCATTTGTTTGCGGAGTTGCACCGTACAAACTAGCCACAGTTCTAGCTAAATTAGCAACATAATTGGCAGTCATACTCTGTATATATTGGTCTTGTTGTACGCCTAGTTGTATTGCAGAAGCAGCGTATTGATTACCCGCAGCTAAGTCTTTAGAGCCTTGTGAGTATTGTTGTTGCAACGCCTGGTTGGTCAATGACGTTATTTGATTAACCGCTTGTGCCACACCAACACCACCCCTGTTGGCAATACCTTGCCCTAACTGTGCTCTGGCAGCTTGTATTGCTGCCTGGTTACCCGCAGTCAACTCACCTCTTTGAGCTTGAGCCATTTCTTGTGCGCCAAGTTGTTGTTGAGGTGCTCCAAGGGCAGCCAGTGCAGCAGAAGGTGCGTTAGCTCCAGCTTGTGCTTTCTTAATCTGTTGTGCGCCTAAAATAGCTTGTAATCCACCTATGCCTAACGCTGCTTTTGTTCTGTCAGACATTGGTGCTTCAGGAGGAGGAGGAGGTGCTTTTGGTGTTGGCGGTGCACTTTCCAAAGGACTTACTTGCGTACCCGCAGCCAGTCTTGCGTCTGTTGGATTAACTTCAGTATCAGCAAATGACTGTGCCCCTTGATTAGCCAGTCCCACATCTATATTGGGTATGCTAGGTTGAGGGGTAATTGTTTGTGGTTGCAGAGGGCTTAAATCTGGCTGACTAGACACAGACGGTCCAGCACCAGCAGTGGAATATGGCTCGTTACCACCACCAGAGAAATCGCTTGTAATTGGTTGTGAAGGTGCGGGAGCAGTTTCTGTTGCAGGACCTGGACCTGCACCACCAGTCAAATACGGCTCTCCCTCTGTTCCATCTTCATAAGACGGAATACCTTCTTTAGTGATGCGTCCAGAGCCACCCCTCTTCTTTAGAAGTTTAGCTTCCTCATCATTGATGTAGGCAAGTTTGTGCCCAAAAGGAGCTTTTGCTTGTAATAGCTTGGCAATCTGACGCACATCTGCGCCCATTCTTGTTAAGTTTCTGACTGCGTTTACCATATTAAATTCCTAATACTGTGGACAAGTTACCGTAATCTTTAGTTTCTTCTTCCTGCGCCCCTGGCTGAAGTTTGAGAGACTGTACGTTCCAGACTGCCTTTTGTGGCTGGTCTGATTCTACTGAGACTCCACCTGCTGCGCCACCCCCCAAGCCTTGTGTCTGACCTGTTATGGGTTGAGGAGCACGTATAGGCAACACACCTAGCGTTGTACCTAAATTCTTAGGCACATTACCGTAAATGTAGAGGTTAGGGTCAACGCTTGATACGGGTGGTGGTGTGCCACCTCCAACACCTCCTCCACCGCCTGTTCCTCCGCCAGTACCGCCACCTGTGCCTCCGCCAGAACCACCTTCGCCTCCACCTGTTCCTACTCCAGTGCCACCACCACCTCCAGTGCCACCGCCTCCAGAGCCTGTTGTGCCAAGTATTGTTCCAGTGCCTGTAGTTCCAGTACCTCCAACAGAAGTTCCAGTTCCTGCGTTACCGCCTCCACTCCCAAGTGTTACTGTAGTAGTGCCTCCAGCTCCACTTGTTGTACCTCCAGTTGCTCCGCCTGTTGTTCCTCCGCCTCCACTTCCACCTGCTGTAACAGTCGGTGTACCAGTGGGTGAGCCACTAGGTGTAGTAGTTGTTGTGGTTGTTGGCGTTCCTCCTCCTGTAGTGCCACCAGTTGCACCACCAGTAGTACCACCTTGTGTACCTCCACCAGTTTCTCCACCAGTAACCCCAGTGACTGCTGTTGTACCAGTTGTACCAGTAGTACCACCTGTTGTTCCTGTAGTTCCTCCACTTGTTGTTTGTGGTGTTGGAGCAGTATATGTAATGCTTGTAGGGTCTAATGGAGGACCGCCATCATTTATTGGAGTTGGTAAAAATTGATTTATTAAATCAACAATACTTTTATTTAAACCAAGGTCTTTACCTCCTGGTGTAACAACACCGTAAGCATCAGTTCCGCTTGGAGTTTCTGTGGTAGTTGTTGTACCTGCTGGTCCAGCATTGCTTGTTGTTGTCCCACCAGTAGTTTGTCCGCCTCCTGATTCAGTACCCGTAGTTTCAGATGTTGTTTTACTAGTATCAGTTGTAGTTGCACTGGTATCAGTTTTGGTAGGGTCAGATATAGATTTTGAATCAATTGACGGCAACATATCATTATTTGATGTTACCGATTGGTTCGTCAACGTTTGAAGTTGAGTTAATTGCTTATCTACTTCTGGGCTTAAAAAGTAAGTAGTGCCATTTTGGTCTTGCAAAGATGGTGAGCCGTTTACTGTAATTAAAGCAAACTGTTGACCATTACTGCTAAATATTGGTGTGCCGTTTACAGTTCCAATAAAATTAAAATCAGCAGATGTTCCCTGAGCACCACCGCCTCCACTGCCTGCGTTTATGTAAGCAGTTAAACCCTGTAACGAATTAGCATCTAAATCTGCTAAATTAATACCAATACCAGGATTAATAGGTGGTGGTAATACAGCCGCAGCAGGGGGCAAAGATGGTGCATTTGGGTCTGTTTGTGTTACCCAAGCAGTTTGACCTCCAGTTAAATTTACAAGGACAGAATTTGGGTCGTTATTTGAACCTAAAGAATAACCTTGTGGCAATGTAATACCAGCTGTGGCAAGTTGTTCAGGCGTGTTGACATTTGAAAGTGTATAACCACCAGCAAGAGCTGCAACTTGAGTTCCTGGAGCATTTGTTATTGTTTTGTTAACACTGGCTTCTTGGTTAATTGTTCCGTCTTTGTTATAAACAACACCTTGATTGGTTATGTAACCTGTTGAGCCATCTTGCAACGTTACAGGTATTGTTCCAGGAGGCAATACAGGTTGCATGTATCCTCCCAAAGCACCTGTAACAGCTCCCGCAGGTCCAGCACCAGCCGTTAACGCTCCTCCAGTTGCGCCCGCAATAACATTAGATGTTGTTGGATTTAATCCTGCATTTTGAGAAACAGTACCAGCCGTTGAAGCAGCAGCACCTGCTATTGCATTTTGCACAGCTTGTTGACTTGTGCCTCCATTTGCCAATGTAAGAACAGCACCGCCACCCGCTGACGTTAAAGCATTAATTACCGCAGGAGATACCGTATTTTGAATTTCATTAAGTTTAAGAGCAACTTCATTTGAGCCAGTTGTTATTAAAGAATTAATTGCTGCATTTTTAATTGCTTGGTCTTGCGGTACACCCTCTCCCATTTGTACACCCGCTGACAATAACGCAGTAGCAACTCCTTTTGCAATTAACGCCTCAGAAGTTACTGCCATATTCAAATTTAATGAACTAGCAATATAAGGAGCAATTTCTCCAGCCATTTCAGGCAATAATACTGTTGCAACAATACCAGCCATAGCAGTAGGGCTAGAAAGTACGGTACTTAAAATGTTACCAGCAACGCCACCAACAAGCCCAGCAAATCCATTGCTTTCCCCCGCAGCAATTTGTTGATTAAGAACATTTAAGTCAGTTTGTATTGACGTTACATCTTTTCCTTGATTTGTTAAAAATTGTGCATTGGATGAGATTTGAGATTGGTCACCGTTTGCCAAAGCTCCTAACAAACCTAATTCAGAATACTGAATTGGGTTAGACATTGCATTTTGCAACTGTGTATACATGCTTTTTCCACCAGCATTAATAACGTCCCTTAATCCAGGTATAGCATCAATGGTGGAATTTAAATATCCATAAGTTGTATCAGGAGGATATGAAACAGTTTGTGTATCTCCCCTGCCTGTTGTAATTATTGCGTAATTACCAGTATCTAAAGCCATCAGAACACTCCTAATGCTTGTGCTATCTGCTGGTGTATATCTTGGTGAACACCTATCCAATCATAGAAGTCATCTTCTTTGTTGAAATCAGCATCTAGCAATTGAAAAGGGTTTTCTAAATTAAGAATCTGCGCTAAAGACTCGTGCATCTGGTTGTGTATAAGCAACCAATCATCAATGTTAGCTGGGTTTAAATCTTCTATAGGATAGAACGGTGTCTCTACACCTTTTGTATTTAACGTGCTAAAGAACAGTTCATGCTGTAAATAATTCTCGAACGTAAGCCTGGCAAGACCTTCTAGGTCACCAAACTCTACGTAAGATAAATCATTTTGGTTAATTTTTATCTGCCTTGTTATCTAGCTTGTCAAATATCTGCTTACAAATACTTTTAATTTCGCCTATATCTCTGTGATAGTCATCTTTAGTCACATAGTCTTTTGGCATATCACGAATGTCTGAGTCTAGACGTTCTATAGCCTTGGTTATGTTATTCAGCACCCATCCTGCAAGAAATCCTGCAATCGTGACGACAATATCAAATAGTTGTTGTAGTTCCATGTTTTATTGAGCGTAATAAGGCACTTTCACGACAGTGCCATTCAAGTCAAACAGCATATATCCTTGCGGTACAAGCGGGATACTAGCCGTTGACATTGTGGCATTGGCGTTAGTTGTGGCAGTGTGATTGATGGTCTGAACGTTTTGTGTACCAGCGTTAATTGTTACGTTACCGCTTGTAATTGTTACGTTAGAAAGAGTTAAGTTGCCAACACTAGACGTTGTTGAGCCTAATGTTATTGTTGCGTTTCCTAAAGTAGCTGTTGAATTAGACAAATAGCTATTTGGGAATGTTGCACCTAATGCGTTAATAGTAATGGTGTTGTTACCATTTAACGTCATCGCATCTGTTGTTGCGTTATTTCCTACAAAGTGAACAGCATTATTAGTAATAGTACCAATAACTAAATCTACGTTACCAGAATAAGCGTAAACAACATTCGAGTTGTAAAACCTTCCTGTTCCAGAATAAGTGCTAGATGTAATTCCAAAATCACCGTAAGCAGTTCCAGTATCGTTAACAATCGTAAAATCAGTAGACGCTTGATTAGCGTTGCTGAGATTTTGTGCAACTATCTGTACGTAACTGTTAACACTTGAAGCATAAGACGCAACAACACCTGTGTCTGAATAAGATAAATTGCCATAAGAAAATACGCCAATATTTGAACTTGATAATATATTTCCTGTGCCAACAAAAGAATTGGCTGTGACCGTGTTATCACTAATTGTTCCGCCTGTAATAGTGACATTACCAAGTGTCAAGTTACCTATAGTTGTTGCAGTGCTACCTAGAGATATTGTTGTATTACCAATAGTAACAGCACTATTTTGTAATTGTGCGTTAGTAACACCAGAGAGAGTACCGCCTAGTGTGAGGTTACCAGACGTTGTGACGTTACCTGTGAGCGTAATACCGTTGACAGTACCATTACCCTGTACTTGCGTTACAGTTCCGTTGGTTACAGTTCCAGTGATTACAGCTACAGTTTTTAACATGGTATACTAGTCTCCATCTTCTCATTAAAGGTGTTGTATGGACTTGAAACCTTGTCGAAAATGCAATGAAATAAAGTTATTATCCGAATTCCCACCGCATAAACAAATGGCTGACGGTCGATTACATACTTGCCGAGTTTGTCGAACGGCTTATATAAAAAAACATAGAAAAACCCCTGCGGGTATGGCAACAAGGCAAAAAGAAAAACAGTACCCAGAATCAAAAAAACGTTACAAAAAATCTGAAAAAGGCAAACTAGCTGCTCAACGATATATTGCGCCAAAAGACAAACAACGGGCAAGAAGTGCAGTTGCATACGCAATGAGAACAGGTAAACTTGTTCGCCAACATTGTTTTGTTTGCGGAGATGAGAAATCTTTAGCCCATCATTCATCTTATGCAGATGATATGAGATTGGTCGTGACTTGGCTTTGTGTGCATCACCACAATCAACTTCACAATGAACATAAGAATTATAAATCATGGTTGTAATACTTTAGTATCAATCCCCGTCACCTGGCGTTATATAAATAGTTGCTGTACTACTGGTTGCATTTGCAGAAAAGTAAGCATTAGGTACAAACGTAATTATTTCGTCTGTCCCTGGTAGTAATGGCAAACAATTGTTTTGTGTAGACGTAGGAACTACAGCACCAGAGGTAGCCTGTGCAGAGGTCTGACCATAGCCAAGAATAACTACAACAGCACCGCTATTGATAACCCTGTACTGATTACCACCAAGCGTACTAGACGCTACTTGAACAGGCGTAGTAGCAGTAGTAGTTGCAGATATAACTACTGTGTTACCGCAAGGAGAGAATGGTGCTGATACTGACATTACTCACCTATTTTGGTTTGTAATACCAATTGTGCTTGATATGCAGATATTACTTCTGGTGTCCACACAGCAGATGCAATAGCAGGAATAGGCGCAGGGTCTGTTTGTGAGTCTGTGTCCCCTGGGTGACGTACCCATCTGTGATAAGTGCGTGTAATCTCTACACCGTCTTTGGTTATTACTTCTGCTTGACGTACTTGAATAGTGCCGTTTTCTAGCACTTCTGTGCGGTCGATGATTGTGGATGATGCGAGTGTCATTGTGACTCCTTAGAATGATGCAGGATATGTTGCAGAAAATGTATATACATAGTTATTTGTCCACGGCGGGGTAGTTCCCGTAAAAGATATTATTTGTAAAACAGTTGAGCTTCCGGAGACAAAACTAGCATAAGAAGTTCCCGTTACATTATCTTCTCTTACAACTCCTTCATATGATCTACCATTTACCACAGAAGCTGTAGTAAAAGGTAATGCTCCGACAATCATTGCTCCTGAAGCAGTACCAGCCGTTGTAATTGAAACATAACCATTTATAAATACATTTCTTCCAACTTTTGTGTAAGTACCGGCAGAAGTATATGCAGTTAATGTTCCGCCTCCGGGGGTTAAAGTTGGTGTCCAAGTCCCTGTCTCATAGTCATTAAGCGTACTATTTGCAAGAGCACTACTGTTGTTAAATACTATTCCTGCGTTGGATGTTGTGAACGAAAGGTTGCCTGTAGTTGTAAAACGAGCAACTTCTGTATTGCTTGTTGCAAATCTTAAAGGTATTGAATCATAAGTAGAAAGCCAACCGCCACCAGATGAAACAGCAAATTCACAACGATAAGCGTTATTTGCATTTACAACATAAGCCGCATTTGTGGCGTTATATAAAGTTACATTTTGTGCAAATCCACTAGGAGATGTTGGAGTAGAAGTTCCAACGCCTAAATTTGTACCAGTAAAAGACAGTACAGTTGGACTTGCCACCGCTACGTTACTGCTATTAATGTAAACCACACCGTTAGCAGTACCACCAGAAATACTTAAGTTTGCTGATGTAAGGGTTGGATTAACAAGTGTTACGTTACCAAAAGAAGTAACCGTATTACCCAGACCAACAGATGTGTTTCCAATAGTTACGGGCGTATTAAAGTCCGCATCCAATTGCGACAAAGGAATAGACGTTGTTGCCGAAGCAAAGACATAGGGTACACCAGCCATTTTAGAACCTCACTCTTAGTTCATGTTCAAATTCAAACGTATTTACCACAAAACCAGCATTGTTGGAAGTCATGGTGAGTCCCAAATACTTTCCGTACTGCTTGGCATCCGATTTGTACAAGTAATATCCGATAGATAGCAACCACTGCACAACTGCACTGCTATTATTTACCCACGATATTACCTGATTATTGTTATTTATCCAAGATACCCCAGCGTCTGCCAGAGTAACCACAGGACTACTTCCTGTCTCAGAATCCACACTCACATTAAACGTACCTGCTTGCGTCAAAGTAGCTTCAACCGCAAACTTCAACGCCTGTTTAGTACGTATAGGGTCACCCATATCCTGTAAAGCAGTCTGTATGTAACTGCTAACACTATTGGTTGTATTTGAATACAACTGATATAAATTGTTGGAATTATCTATACCATAAAGGTTAATTTTACCTGCCAGAGGCGCAGATGTTATATAGGAAAGCGCATTCCCTTGGCTTGTAACAAACCATTTTTTCTCAAAAAATATGCACTGGATGTACCTAGAACCGCTTGGACCTATTGGAAAAGTGCTATTGACGTAGAAATTGAATACGGCACACAAAATGTTATTAATCAACACCTGTCCACCCGTTACAGGTCTTGTAAAGTCAATATACGGAAAAATACCGTCTAAAGGGTCTGATATTTTGGTGGTTGTAGAACCTACAAGCGCATAAATACCGTAGTCGTTCATAAAGAGCACGCTACGGAAGTACGGGAATATAGCGTACAACCGTTTAGAACCTATAGAAGCAGATACGTTAGTATTAGTAAATACAGTTGCACCCGTATTTGTTACCTGTAAATTACTAAATACGTTGATACTGTCTTCACCAAAGATGTACAAGAAATTATTGGCAGACAACAAGGCAGTAATGTTGCTATCTAGTGTTGAATCTGTAAGTGTCAGTGCTACAGCAGACACAGAAGTAAAGTCTGTAGGAGAAACAGAGCTAGAAGCATAAACTGTACGACCCTGCGCTACCCAAACACGACCTGAAAACGTTGCTACATCTACTATAGGGTTTGTACTTACTACTGCTTGTATGACTGCACCGCTACCTGTTCCACCAACAACCGCAACAGACGGAGCAGAGGTGTACCCAGTTCCTCTGTTGGTCATAATTACTTCTGCCACTGTATTTCCGCTAATTACAGCCACCGCATTTGCCCCTGTACCGCCTCCACCAGAAATGGTTACCGCCAAATTACCGTAAGCACCGTACCCAGTACCCCCGTTTACTACGTAAATAGACACTGTACCTGTTGCAAATGTAGTTACTTCCGCAATTGCAGCAGCGTTAGACCCACCACCACCAGAGAAAGTAACAGTGGCATTGGCATACCCACTACCTGCATTTGTAAGCGTAATGCTATTAACAATACCGCTAGATAACGTTGCAGTGGCGTTTGCGCCAGCTCCATTACCACCTGTGATTGTGACCGCAGGAGCAGTTAAGTAACCAGAACCAGGCTCGGTAACAGTGACTGCAACCACATTACCGCTTTGTATGGTGGCATAGGCAACAGCCGTGTTTCCACCCGTGACTTGAGGCGCACCTATAGTGACCGTAGGAACTGCCGTGTAGCCAGAGCCTACATTACCTACAACTATGCTTTGTACGCCTCCTGCACCTGTTGTAATCGTTGCTACAGCCGTTGCTTGCACACCATTGGCGTTGTTAGGTGCAGATATAGTTACGGTTGGTGCTGCCGTGTAGTTTTGACCTGGGTTTGTAATGCCAATTAAGCTCACAGAACCCACAGAAATTAGACTTGTACCGTTCCAGTCAAACAAACCTTTGTTGGGGTCACCTATAAACAAGTCTGTATTTTGATACTGAGCTGTGGTGACGTTAGAGCTAGATAACGTACCCGCAGTAGCAACAGTGACTAAACTACTGGTGCTTAGGTTGTACGCTTCCATGCCTCCGTTAAACTCGGACGCTACAACGTACTGACCATTGATGTTTGCGTTGGTTAGAGAGACAACAGTGTTGGAAAAAACAACGTTATTTCCTCCAATATTTTTAACATTATCAGGTCCAGAGACAATTTTAAGGTTGCCTGGTCCTATTGGCATTGCATTTTCTAGCCAATAAAATTCATCCTTATCAATAGCTGTGCGGTTAGCCTTGGTATCTACACCTTTAAAGTTTTTAATTACCGCATAGCTTTTCTTTTGCTCTGCTGATGCCATTCTTAACCTCCACTACTGTAGGGGTTGGGGATTCTTCTTGTGTAAGTAGAATTAAGAATGTTCAATACTTTTTTATTGTATTGTTGCTGGTATATCTCGGCTTCACCGTAAGATTGCTCGTAAAACTTAGCTTTGTAGGCTGCGTAATACTGCACTGCGGTACTCCAGGGGTCAAGAATAGTATCTTGCACATCAGGCGTACCTATAGACAAAGGTTGTGGCAATATAACCGTGTCTAATTCAATGTAGTAAGACTGGTCTGGGACTGGGGCAATGTATATTTGTTGTTGACCGTAGACGGAAAAACAAATTGGTCTGCCAATGTAATTCTGCCAATAACGGAGCTGGGAAGTGAAATCAGACCACGGCAAGTAACGCATAGGGATGCGACTATTACCCCAGTAAAGATTAATGTTGAGAATGTCAACCGTATTAATTCCGTTAGGTAACGCTTGAAAAGGAATAATCTCTGCATTTTGAACATATAACAAAGTTGCCGTACCATCCGCAAATGTGGTGGTAGGGGGAAAAATGTTTGTACCTGTTGGATACGCTGGTGCAGCAGTGCCAGATATACCGCTTGTTTGATACTGATAAATGTAAATGTTGCTGAACACATACTGACCTGCGGTAACGGATGTACTTGCCACCCAAGGCGTAGCAGGTGTTGTATTTGTGTTTGTGCTTAGGTAGGGATTAGAAGACGCTATGGGAGTAGATGTGTTTTGAACTGTACGCAAACACCCCGTATCCCTGACTAATTGTGAACGAGACTCGTTAATGTATCCTGTTAACTGAGCTTGAGTCCAAAAATTATTGTTGGCATCATGCAGCAGATATTCAACTTGTGTGAGATAGTTGTTGAGCGTCGGCATGAAACATCCATAGTTAAGCTACCCGCTTTTGAAAGGATTTTCCCCCCACGCCTTTCTCAAGACGCAAGGGTACTACGCCTACAGCCGAGGGTAACGAGCTGTCTTTTATAGGCTTCTCAGTTGTTATCTCAAACTGGTCTAGCTTTTTTAAACTTTCTTCTAGTTCTGCGTGGGTTTGAATCCAACCATGTCGAACCAAAATGTGTTCTCTGTCTTTAAGCGTGTAACCAAATAACTGCACAGCTCCAGCAAGAGGAATCTCTACAGATACGTTTTTTACAAACTCATAGACAACACCGTCATAACCTATGGTTAATTCGATGTTGCCACGATTGGTTACAAATACCTTATCCATTAGAAACTAACAACATCACCATAAATTACGATGTTAACCAAGTTAGAGTTACCACTAGCTGTGTTAATGTTTACGTATAGTGCTTGTGTTGTTGCCCCTGAAACTGCCGTATTTGCTCCGTATGCACCTGCAATTGTTAAATCTTGATACTTACCAGAAGTGGTCAAGTTAGACAAAACTACGTTGGCTACTACTGCATTAGAGATGTTGCCATCACTGGATGTTGTAATAGATACGTTAGCAGAAGATACACTGCCCTGTGGATTGTTCACAGTAATTCTGCGAAGAATAACAGAGCCAGAAGAGTTAGCAGATGCACCTACAGTCAAACCACCTGACAACAAAGGAATGGTGATAACACCAGACCCTGTTGTAGCTAAGTTTGCTTGAGGAGCATAGCCAATACGACCATTCCCAAATGAATCCAGGTAATACTGACTGACTGAATCGGGATTAGCCATGTGTCCTCCTTAAACGTTGTTATATGTACCACTAACGTTCTGACCACCTTCAACTGTCAAAACTTGAACAGTAGTGTTGTAACCAGAAGAGTTAATAAATACGTTAACACCGTCAGAGACAACCACACCACCTGTATTGTTTCCAATAAAAGGTCCAACAGCAGAAATGTTTCCTGTTGTTAAGTTGGTTGCAGAGGTCATGTTGATGGTCACGTTAGCAGTAGGAGGTACTAAGTACACACCTGCTGGTATAACGTTACCTGTAGTGGTTGCAGAAATGTTTGCAAACGTAAAATACGCACCAGGCGTGTTTGCCGTTGCATTTGCAAGGATAATTTTATTGAGTGCTAATGCCATTTGTCATTACTCCTTACAGTGAGAGGTAGTTGTAGTTGGTAACTTTTGACATTGCCTTGGGCTTTACAGACACCAACTCAGCAATCATAAGAACCGCACCTACGTAACCAATTTGCCAGTTAGGTAATGTGGACTCAAATCCTGTGAACACAAATGAACCTTGCTCGTGAATGTACAAGCTCAAGTAGTTGGTGTTCAGGAAGTACACAGTGCCTTCTGGACAATATGGGTCTGGATAAATTGGAACGCCCGCAACCATCAACGCTCTGAACGCTGCTTGAGGACCGTTGTTGTCACTATCAAAGCCTGAGCCAGGAGTGATAACGTATTGCTCTTGACCAACAAAGTCTTGAGCTAAGAGTGTCCATGTACCAAATCCGCAAACACCAAAAGAAGGCATTTCTGCACCCCTTTTAACTGTTCCAGAAATGTACTGAAGAATGTTTTGTCTTGTTGGGTTTACGTTACCTGCGTTGTAAACCTTAGACTGCCACCATGTGTAGGTGCTACGGTTGATGTTACCGTAAGTAGTCTGGTATGTTGCACCACCTGTACCGTCATCCACCGCTGCGGGGAGTCCGATAAATTGTTGGTTGTTTGTGGTGTTGTTATACAAGGCTGTTGCCATTGCATCCATCATCACGTTGGTTGCGTCATTCATACGTGCTTCAATCAATGGAATAATTGCAGCGTCTTGTTGAGCAACGCCTTCCATACCGAGGAACGGCACGGGAGAAATCATCAACTTGAGGTCAAACTCAGCGTTGTAAGCACCTTGTTGTACTGACGGCTGGGCAAAAGAGCCAGAGTAGTCAGACCACTGTGCGTTAACAAACTGTGCGCCTTGGACGGGCACGGTTACTGAAGATACACCACCTGATGCTTGTTGACTGTTTGCAATCAACGCTGCCATCAAAGGCGTACTGTTGTATAACTGCACAACCAGTTTGGGAATAAACGCTCTACGGGTTACATACGTAAGTTCCGTAAATTGTGAACTACCTGTCTGGGGCAGAATTCCACCACCTATAGCCATATTAGCTCCTTAAAGATGGGCATCTCTGCCCTGACAAATTTACTACCCTCTTTTACAAACCGATTGGACGTTGTGGTTTACGCAGGTCTGCGAAAGCCTTCACCGCCTCTTGCTGCGCTGCCCCTCTTGGGTCTTTCCAGAATTTGCCAAGGTCAAACTGGCGAACTGCGGAAGGGTTGTACCCAGTAGGAGTAGGCTTTGCAGCCTGTCTCATATACTCAAAATACTCGGCAGCAGTGTCGTGACTTGGAATCTGCTTTTCAAGCATGAGTTTTTCAATTTCTGGAATATCTTCTTTTCTAATATTTTTATTAGTAATCAGATTGTTCCTGCGTTTTTCTAATTCAGACTGAGCATCTCTTTCTCTGAGTTTAGACTCTAAGGCTTGTACTCTTGCATCAGACGCAGTGATTGCTCTGTTGGTGTATTCCTCAATGTCCAGCTCAGGAATAGGCATTCCAGGCTTAATTTTTTTAGTCATCCGCAAAAAGTCTTTGCGAGTGTCTGGATTTTCAGCAAGCGTTTGAGCCAGACTAGCTAACTCATCTCGTGCTTCAAGTGAAAGATTTTCTAAAGACATTTTGTTACCCTCTTACCGTTGTTAAATAATTTTTTTACCGTCACCTGGCTTTTCAACTCTCATACCGCCAAAAGCAGCTTTAGTTGCGCCAGTCAAACCGCCAAACTGGGAATAACGTGGAGTGTTAATCACAACGCCATTCTTTTGGTTGTTGTCTGTAGGTCTACGTGGTTGAGAATTACCTCTTGGTTTAAATAAATCCATGATTTTTCCTTACATTGGGGGTGGGGGAAGCCCTGGCATACCACCAGGAGGGGGAGGCATACCACCGCCAGGTGCTGGAGGTGGAGGAGGCATACCACCAGGAGGTGACATACCAGGTATAGGTGAACCAGCCATAGCTTTTCCTTCTGGAGTGCCACCACCAGCTTGCGGTAGTGTTTGCAACATCTGAAGAATTTCTGACTGTTGTAATTCGTTTGTTTTGTTCTTACGTGCACCAAGAATCTTGTTGATTGCACCGATAGCTGCGAGCGCTGCTTTGCCCTCTTCAGAATCAGAACCTAATGCAGGTAAAGATTGCTCTAGTAAATCTTGAGCCATACCTAAATTAATTTTTGCAGCCTCCTTAGAACCCATCTTAGGTTCAGGAGTTGACATTGGAGAACCCATAGGAGGTACTTCAGCATCAGACATATTAGCACCTGGAGGGGGCGCATCCTGTGCACCAGGCATAGGCGTTCCAGCAGAACGACTGCCTTTCATTAACTCCATTAACTTATCTGACGGGACACTCATATTTTCTCCTTGCCTAGTTTGTAACCACTTACAAACCATTTGTCAATAGGGTGGCAGTATTTTACGACATACTGCCAATGTCGGCATAATTACTTACGCTTGTGTTTGCGTGAACCACGTTTCATGGGAAGCTCCTTAAACAAACAATTTCTCATTAAGGGGAGAAACCATACCCTATTCTCTTTCAAGAATTACCGTCTGGTCTTGCGACCTCTTTTACCATATCTGTGCATCATGATGTCATTCCTTAATTAAGTTCTGGCGTAGTTGCGTTGCGTTCTACCGCCAGATGAGTTTTTAACACCCGTTGTTCTTTGTGTCAAGCCTGGTCCTGATGTTTGTTTACGCAATGTGTCCGTGCTCACCCGTGGCTGGTCTGCCTTGGGGCTAACTCTTGCTCCACCTACGTTTTGTGTTGCCATCATCCGACCTTCTTAAGTTCAGGTTTACTTTGTTCTTTACCAGGAGGTTTAGGCGGTTGTGAGGCTTGTTTTTCCTCCATTTTCTTCAACCGTTCTATCAACTCTTCTTTCATTGGTGGCTCTATTAAATCAAGTAATGATTTTTTGTCAATAACCCCAGCCTTAAGAAGGTTAAACGCAAGCGTCCTTGTGTCTTCCGTAAAGATGGGTGAGTTAGAGTGTCCGTCCACTTTAACCGTAAATTCTTTGGTGAACTGTTCGGCAATGAAAGGTATACCGTGCGTGTCTTTGAAGTGCGTATCATCATAAATTTGCATAGCCTTTAAGTACAAGGTTGCTAACTTCTCTAACGAATCCTCAATAATTAGTGCCCGTTTTTTTACTCGTGACGAACCCAGACGGGCTAACTGAGAGGCATGACCTGCTGACCTGACACCTGCCTCACCTTTACCTTGTAGTACGTTACCCACCCCTGATGCTTCCTCAAACATTGCATCTATCTCACGCAGTTCTGTGAAGAGGTCTGGTGGCATAGTGGGTGCTAACTTCTCTACTTTGGCGTTGGGCATATCAGTAGATAAAAGACCTCCAGCTCGGTTCAAGGCGAAATTCTTTTCGTCCAAGATTCCCGTAAATCCTATTAGGGCGGTTGGAGGTGAAACTTGCTTTGATAACAGGTCCAAGATTTCGGTCATGCGCCTGTTACGCAACTGCTGCAAGTAGATTAATCGTTGTACTTCACTACCACCCCAGTAGTAGTCGTACAGTGGATTAGGACATATCTGGATGAACGGGAGTTCACCCTTGATAAACATTTCTTCACCTGGACGCTCATAAATAATTACGTCTGGGTCTGCCTTTGTGACCACTCTGTAATCCGCAATGTCGTCACACCATATCCACAACTCAGTCATCTCAACCGTGTCTTCTGCAACCTCTGCCTTGTAGCGGTTACCACCAGCAAGGTCTAGGTTTACGTTACCGTAGATAGTTGGGTTGGACTGGGAAATAATAATACGCTCTAAACCGTTGGCTATCTCGGTCCTCTCGTGAGGCATAGAATTTATTTTTTGTAGTATCTTGTCTCTGTTGGGATGCTTGTACAGACGAGCATACAACTCAGACTTGGTGATGTAATACTTGTGGATGATTGCTTCTTGTCTATCCGTGTACGTGATGTCTTCACGCAGGACACCCACCGTACCAGGCTCAACCATGTACGGATGGATACCGTTGTTTATGATGAGCTTGACGTAAGTTGTGCCGTAAACAAGTGCCCAAGTGGTAGCCGTAGAAAATACTTGGTCAGCGTTGCTATTTAGCCACTCGTTGTTAAGAGCTTTTGTGAGGACTGGAATCTTGGTGTGCTCACCTTCTGGAACAGACGCACCCAGGTTAATACTAAATCTTGTTGTCTCAGCAGAGTACAAGAAAGAAGTAACTTGGTCTAGGTGCGGAAATATTTTGTTGTAGAGTGCAGGAGCTTCATCAGGTCCGTTACCAAAGAGATACCAGTTACGTAAAGAAGCGTAATCTACTTTACGAGAGGCAAGGGAGACTTCGCATTTATAGATGATGTCATTAAAGAACTCATCTCTATCTAGCATCCCTTTTGGTATTTTCATGGTTACTCCGAACTTGAATTAATCTTAAGTCCCTCATGGTCAACCTGACTCCCTGCACCAGGTCTGGGTGGTACAAATTGTCCTACACTTTTGGGTAAAACGCTAACGGCTTCGTCAGCAACGGGTTTAAACTGCCCACCCATGACGGATTTGAGGTTGATATTACCACCATTACCCCAGTTTACGCCACTCAGACGTTGCTTAATTATTTCTTCCTCTTGACGCTTCTGATTCTGAGCCATAGCAGCTCCAGCTTTCTCAAAAGCCTTGTCAGATAGTTTATTTTTGCGTTTTAAGTACCCAGTTTGGTGTTCACCAGCCTTTGTAGACTTAATATCGGTCATATCAAACTCTAAAGCCAGTTGTTTAAGGTTTTTATCGTTTTTCTTGGTGTTTTCGGACTTTATGCCTACTGGTTGCAAGAAAATAACAGATAAATCCCCTTGACAGAACTTTATAGGGCATTTTGCCTCCCTAGATTCAAATACACCGTGTTCTGTACACATATAGTCTTTAAGCACTGCCATATCACCCCCTTTTTCAAGTTTTTAACAAAATATTGTCGAAATTTGCGTAATTATGCCTATTTAAAGGCTTGTTTTGTACTTTAAACCCCGTGTTGGTCATTACTAACTTACTCATTGGCATTACAGCAGGAACTGGTTCTTTCCTGTAATCAGGATAAGTCTCGTTGGTATGTTTCTTCATTACCCGCAACCGCCCTTCTTTCCAGTGCATATAGGCTCTGTTAAGCCCACGTTGGACAGATTCAGTCATGGGTAGTTTGTTTTCTTTGATGATGTACATAAACAAACGGTCAGATATGCCCGCTATCTCACAGAAATTCTTAATAGAGATACCCCTGTCCTTGTCATCAAGGAACAGTTTGAGTTCTTTCTTAAGAGTTTTCTTATCTAGAGGCAACATCTTTACCTCCGTACACGCCTATCATCTTTAAATAATTGCTTACGTTCTTGCCGACTGCCAGTTGTTCAGGGGTGTACTCATCTTGTTTGAGTGACATTTCTTTTGACAGACGCATACCTATCAATCTAGGTTGTACTTGTTCTGCCCACGCAATCGTAGCTAGGGCAGCAGCTATCACACGGTCATCCTTACCTCTACCAGGTGCACCTATAAATCCATTTTCACGGACGATGCCTTTCATTTCTTCTAGCAAGTCCATGCTGAAGATGCCCATCATGCCACGCTCAAAGTAATCCTTCATGTAGGAGAGCATACGTTCTTTAGATGATGAGGTGGTTAGGAAGCCTATGGAGTTGGAGAGTCCACCCATTGTGTCGTTGCGCCTCCAAATGTAGTTTTGCATACTACCGAGTACGTCCATCATGTCGGTTGCCATCTTGCCTTGCATGGCAGAGGCTAGACGTTTTAGGTTTCTGAGTTCGTTGATGACTGCTTGTCCTGGTCCGTTAACTTCGAGGTTAAGAGTCGAGTTTTTGTATGCTCCAGCAATGTGAGCAATGACCCAAGCGAACTGGTAAGTGTTAAGCTCCGATGTGGCGAATTCAGCAACTTGGTCAAGTCCGTCTGCATAGACTCGATAGACTTGTATGCAAAATCTGTCAGCCCAATCTGAGCTGCCGTAAGCTGGGTCTGCTCCAATAACGTAGTAGGCGGTATCAACGGGTTGTTGCCATACCCGTAGCGTTGCCAAACGGTCTGAGGACGGTAAGCACTCTGTGTCTTGGAAGAGTTGCCCAAAGGCGTATCTGTAACATTCGTAGTCAAGGGTTTTGGCGTGTTTTGCTGCATCTGTACACCTGCTATTAGAAAAGAAACTTGTACCTGTCATCACAAAAGCATAGTCTTCAGTTGGTGGGAACTCTTGGTACATCAGGGTTTCATCCTTGATACCTTCTGCCATCTTCCATCTCCACCAAGCCATCTGGCGTGAGTTTATCTCAACACCGTACATCTTTTTAATTTCTCTAACCCATTCCTTCTCTTCGGGTTTGAGTTTACCGTCCCAGTAAACCTTGTACTCTTTTGTATCTGGTCCTACAGAGTAATACTCGTTGCGCCACCAACCGCAAAATATTGCACGCTGTGTCCTAGCTCTCTTAGCCGTCTTGTACATATCGTGGAACATATTGAACCCTTGTGCAGTGGATTCAAAGATGTACAGACGCTGAGGATTCTTTTCTGCAAGAGATGCTATCAGGGAAGCTAGACCTTCGTCATTTCCCCAGGAAGCGGTCTCTGTTGCATGAAGGTAAGTAATAGCCTTACCCTGCCCCAACCTAGCTTTATTTCCCGCAATTTGATAGAAGATGCGAGACCTGTTCTTGAGGACCATCTGGTTTCTATTGTGGGCAACCAAAGGAATCTTATATTCTTTGGGCAGACCATCAATATACATTCCCAACGTGCTTCGGAACATATCCCTGTTTTCTTCTGTATCTGAAACAAGTGTCCCTTGCCATCCTGGGTGTGTGAACTGCCAATATAAATCAAGAGCCAGGGATACTGTGGTAATTCCCAATTGCCTGCCTTTGAGAATAACAAAGAAATGAACATCTTCTTTTAACCCCTTATCTATCTCTTCCATGACATACGTCTGTGTCCCTAAGAGCTTACCCATTTTCTTGAGACCTTCTTCTTTTGTCTCAATCTTTAGTTCGGCACAGAACTTATAAAACTTGGCTAGGTCAAAATCCATCAAGCCTCCCAGGGCATTACTTCACCGTACTTGTCTTTCATAAACTTGTGACCTGCTTCAAAGAACTCTTTTGTAACAGAGCCAGGGTTACCACCCAGTCTGAAATTAAAAGTATGTTTCTTAGTCGTCCCAAACTTGGGGAACATCTGTTTAGCAACTCTGTAAAACTCTCTGTCAGAACCAAAGCCAGGCATACCAAGGATTGCAGATATTCCTTTTAACTTGTCTGTCCTCATGCCCCACATACACCAGTCTACAAAGTTACAACCCTTGTTGTTCCAGTCCTCGTGCAACTCACCCAGTGCTTCACACCTGTCGTTGAACAAGAACTCTCCGTCCTTATTGTGTATCTTACGCAGTGAGTATGCCCAGTCATTATCTCTGTTGATAATCTCCATCAGGCTTGCTACGTGATTGTGGTCAAACCAGTCATCGTCATTACAGAAGAATGTAACGTCTTCGTTAATCAGGTGAGGTACTGCTGCCAACCACCTGCGACCATCTTTGTCAGGAAAGGCTATAGGGGTTGGGAAGACACAGACGTGCTGGTTCTTCTTTAAAAGGAGTCTGGGGAGCATACCGTTGTCGTAAAGTAGGTAGTGCTGGACAGGGTATGTTTGAGACTGTACGGAGGCTATACACTGGTCTAGCTCAGGTCTACCTTTAGTAACAGTGACAACTGCTGCGGTTAGTTTTCTTTTTATCATTTTTCTTGTGGTTGAGTTTCAAATACAGTCACACCAGCTGGTGATACCAATTTTTCTCCTTGCCAACTAGGAGCACCTTCTGTAGCCCATTTAGATTCATTGCTAAATGATTCGTGATAAGGAGTTTTAAAAGTATCTGGGTAATGCAACTGTTGGTCTACAGGGTTGACTCCAGGTTGCTCTGCTTTACCTTGTTGCAGTGATTGATAGTAACCACGCATATCATAGTCAGGGTATTTGTCGGCAGGGTTGTAGTTAACATTATTTTGCTCTAACCACTTATTAAACGCAGCTTCTTGTTCTGGTGGTAACTGAGTCATTTGAGATTGCCAATCAGGATGTGCATACGCCATGTTCCTAGCCAACAATTCTTTCCTCATCTTTTCGTACTGCTGTTGTTGTAGCAATGCCATTATTTCTTGTTGTGTTGCCATTATTCGTCTCCTAAGTTCCAATTTGCAAAATGAAAGGCTATGTCTCTACGTTTAGCGCATCTTATCAATTCTTTGTAAAAGACTTCTGAGTAGACCTCTGCCCACTCCTTTGCCAACTTACGTTTACTTGCAGGACTAATGCACTGTATGGCTTTCCTCATCTCTGCTCTTAGTTTCAATCTTGAGTTGTACAGCTGCATCTGTATATCCTCTGTTGTATCCATATGCCAATACCTTACCCATGTTGTTGATTAACTCTACTCTGTGATTCTCTGAAGTCAACAAGGCTTCTACAAGCATATAGCAACGCTCTCTAAGCTCATCTTCAGTCATCCACAGTAGTTCTGTCATTATGAGACTCTCCAGACCCTCAAGTATTCACCCTCTGCCTTACTACTAAACTTAAAACCCAACCGCTTACCCGCCCTGTAATTGGCATTCAACACCTTCGCCCTTGCCGTCACAGGCACAGTAAAACTATCTCCCACTTCCATATCCTCATACGGGTATGCGTACACCACCCGTGGGCTTGGCAGGATACTTCCCTTTTCTATCTCTAATATCTCCATATAATCATCTCCACCTATAATCAGATAATACCATAACTCTAGGAGGAAGCAAATGTTAGTACGCACATACAGTGAATATCACCTGGGTGACCAGCTCATCCACCTGAACTACTTACGCAAGGTTTGTGAGTTCAACCCAAACACAGAAGCCATCCACTACTGCAAACAAGAGTACATACCGCAACTCCTCCCACTATGTGAAAACTTACCCATCACCCTACAAGACCTCACCCACAACAAAGATGCTGTTAACAGTTGGATAGGTACAGACGGATACTTCTACCGCTCCCCCCTCAAACGCAACTGGGTAGCCTTCCACCTAGACTGGTTCTCCCACCTCAGTAATCAGTTAGGTGTGATGAACCCTATGCAACACCCAGATGCTTTCCTCTTCAACTACCCAGCACTGGAGAAAGGCAAACACCCTAAATATGATGTGCTCATCATCAACTCTGTACCCATGTCTAACCAACTCACAGACTACAACCCGTGGTTCTTCCAGAACATGGTTAAAAAGTATCTGGCAGATGACCACACCGTTATGACTACCCTACCCACAGGGCTGTGCCAATCTACCCTAGAACTGGGTATGTCCGTCACAGACATAGGCTGCCTGTCCAAAACCGTCAAGATAATCCACGCAGTAGATACAGGACCCCTGTGGACTACCTATAACAAGTGGAACAAAGAAGCACACAGAACCGTATACGGAACTACATCAGACGTACTACCACTCAACACAGTTACTAAACAACGTCTGGCATAAATACATATTTTTTTTATGCGGGGGAGGGGTGGGGGTCACGTACATTACACCCCCAAGTCCCCAATAGGTCAGTGTGCACTCACATCACAATATGTAAGTTATTACTTACTCCCATATCCCTGGTTAGTGAGCACTTGCTTCAATATATAAATATGCGTGAGACGGGAGCGGGGAGAGGTAGTCACCCCTCTATTTTCTATCTGTCCCTAATTGTTTAATTACACTATAGATATATAGATATACACCCTCTTATGTATTATCTCAATATGATATTAATATATATTCTAACATACTTGAATACATATTTACAGTTTAATACTTTATTCTACTAGGGTTTATATATTGAAAATAATTGAAAATAGTTGTTGACAATGGTTTTTATATATATATAATACATAGTAACAGAGCTTAATAACTCTGTTAATCCTAACTTAAATCTTCTCCTAAGAGGTAAATATGCAAACAAACAATTCTTATATGTACATTATCGGCTCTCATTTTTTGAGCGCTTTAGTCAATGGTGACTACTCTGGTTTAACTAATGAGGAATCTATTCTTTTAGATACATGGTTTAAAGATAACACCATGGATAAATCAATATGGGACTTTATGCCATTTGAAGGTACTGATTTCTTTAAGTGTGAGATAACTGGCTTGATGTGTGAGACAGTAGAAATACATCAACACTTTTTTGACGAATCATTTATTTAATTTAATCCTAATTTAACCATCGAAAGAATTATCATGAAATTTGCATTTATACCAAAGGGAAACTACAAAATTGGTCAAATTATCACTGTACACGGTGAAAAGATGAGGGTTGAAAGCTACACGCACACGGGTAGAAATATAACGGTTCACACGCTAGAGAATGCACCGAAATTTAAGCGCATAGTGTGTATTTGTACCGATTCTAAGCCTATTGAGGCGGTAACGGTTTAAAGTCTAGCGTATAGCCTCTTATGGGGGCTATGCGATACGTTTTAGCGTATCTTTTTAATCCTAACTTAATGAGGTTTTATCATGGACAGAATCACAGACAAAATGCTAGAAAACAGAGTACAGAGACTGAATGAGTTAACCAACTCACCTAGCAAACCATATTCACACATTGATGGCAGGAATGTTGCTAATGTGGGCAATTTCCACTTGTCCTACGCTTATGGAGGAGTATGCGTACACAGAATGTGTAATGAACATGGTGGATGCCGTACACCAATAATCAGTTACCACACTACTAAAAGGCATCTATACGATTTAATTAACGCCTATTTAGACGGCATTTGCTTTGCTCAAGAGGAAATGTTACAGACTGCTTAAATAATAGCTTCTAGGGGCTTCTATGAGGCTTCTAGGGGATGCTATTTTGCATCTATCCTAACTTATGAGGTATTTTATGAGTAATACTCAAGCGTTTCTACAATCTGAGTTTTTAGACTGGTTCAATAACTATTTGACCGTTGACGTATTTGCCGAACATAGGGGAATTTCAACTAATGAGGCTAGAGTGTTGATTGAATTGGGTAGGTCAGTTCATGAGGCTTATGTTTCATTTGTTAGAGAATTGGAGGTAGCATGAAATATTATTTTTATACATTTGGCGTTTGCATATGCGCTGCTAGTCTGTTTTTATTGGTAAATGATTTATTCTTAGAGAATTTATCTAAAGGGGACACTATGGGGTTATCCCTAGGTTTTCTTATCATGCTGGTGTTTTTCGTAATTGAGTTAACCCGTATAGAACATGATGAGTAAGTGCGAACAACTGGGGGTTTGTCAGAGCCTGAAGCCCCTATGTGTCAATTGTCCCAATAAACCCCTTAAAACAACCCCTGCGCCCCTTTTGGGGGCTGGGTAAGGGGTAAGTGTGGGTAATAAAAATAATGCCTATAAAGCCTTATAAAGTTATCCACAGGCTAGATTGACCATATATGCATTCCTAATTATTAATCATAGATTAATAATTACTCAATATTGAGGGAATATATATATACAGGAAGATGTATTGAGTAAAATTGTATTGAGGTCTCTATATTGAAAACTCTATATAGAAGTCTCAATATAGAAACTCAATATAGAAAACTCAATATAGAGGTTCAATATAGAGACATACATATATTATATATAGTATGTAGTAGACTTAAACTTAAGAAAGTAGAACATGAAGATAGATTTTGGGGAGACCCATTTAGAAAAAGTAGAAAGACTAAGTAAGCCCCATAAGTGGTTTGCATGGTATCCCGTAGAGGTAGGACCCCATGACCATAGGTGGCTGGAGTACGTTGAGCGTACGTGTAGGCAGTCTACTTTATCGGTAGACTTTTGGTTTTGGACCTATAAATCAATACCCAAGACAGTTGGGGACTTAATTAAGGAGGGTAGAGAATGATAGAACTATTACTGAAACGTAGAGAAGAACTTAGGCGAAAGTATCGTAAAGATATGGACATAGAGGTAGCGTACAGACATAAAGAGGTGGAGCTACTAATCAAACGCTATCGTAAACAAATAGAACTAGAGGTAGACGCTGCAGGGTTCAGGGAAGAGCTGTGTAACCTGGTGGTCCTGATGGCTGGACTAGAACCCCTTTCACATTTAAACAACAAAGGAGAAAATAATTTATCTTAGACTAATCATCTAATGTTATCATCACATCGTCTTAACAGACATTTCCTAACTAACATGAAAGTACACAATACCATGCAAATAAAACTATGTATCGACTGCACCCACTATAGGCTTGACTCATTTGGCAAGGCCAGACACGGCAGATGTGCCCGTGACGACCATCCAAGCCCCGTAGACGGGTCTCATGTCCGTTTTGATGACTTACCCTACTGTGCCACTGAGCGCAAGGAATACACCTCAATAGACACTTGTCGTATTGATGCTAAATACTTTGTGGCAAAGGAGGTGACAGATGTCTGATTTCACTCCAGCAACACGTAATTCCGCTATCTGGTCAGGAGACTCTAGACGGGTCGCAATGGGTAAGGCTAACGAGGTTATTTTGACCAAGCAGGGCAAGATGGACATACCAGACTTGTCAGGCATAGAGGCAGTCCAGATGGGACACGTCATGGAACCCGTAATCGGTAACCTTGCCCAGTCTAAGCTCAAGGTAGAACTTAAGAAGGTGGAGGAGTCCCTCACACATCCTAAAGAGCCTTGGTTTCGTTCCCACTTTGATTTTGTAGGTACTGAAAATGGACAAACAATTCTGGTCGAATGTAAAAACTACGGCAGCCATCAGCGTAATAAGTTTGACGATATTTCTAATACCATTCCTGACGCTGATATGGCTCAGTTAGTCCACGAAACCGCAGTATTTGGTAACACACGTATTTACTTGGCAGTGTTGTTTGGTGGTTCTGAGTTTGTTATGTTCCCCTACGATATTTCTGACCAACAAAAGACTGAACTTATTCAGCAGATGGCTAAGGTCTGGGGTCATGTACAAGCAGGAACAACACTTCCGCCAGAGGATTTAGACCAAGTAAAGCTATTGTACCCGCAGGATGTCACAGGAACGGTCAAAACAGCCTCTATGAGCGTAGAAGAGGCTTGCAGGGCACTCAGGCACCTTAAAGACGAAATCAAGCTCCTAGAGGGGCGTGAGGAACAGTTACAGACCCTGGTAGCTGGGTTTATGGAGACTGCATCCAGTTTGCAAACTGTAGATGGTGCAGTGCTTGCCACGTGGAAGGCTGCGAAAGCAAGTAAGAGGTTTGACGCTAAGTTATTCCAGAGTGCTATGCCTGAGCTTTACGACCAGTTCGTAGTTGAGCAGGCTGGTTCTAGGAGGTTCTTAATAAAATGAAAGCATATCCAATCATGTACAAACACCCTACCACAGGGTTAATTGTGGCACACGAAGGCATGGAGCTTAGAGACTGGTTTGCAGGTCAATTTATTCCGTTGATATGTGAATATTCAGATAGAAACGGATGGGATTATGAAAATAACGCAAGAGTTTGTTATGCAATGGCAGATGCAATGATTAAACAAAGAGAGGTTAACCATGAATAATTTAGTACCACTACAAGACATTACACAAATGGCAGAGGTTGCAGCGTCTAGCAAGATGTTTGGGTTTAAGAATCCTCAAGAGGCTATGGCAATCATGTTGCTATGCCAAGCTGAGAATCTACATCCAGCAGTTGCTATGCGTGACTACCATGTGATTCAAGGTCGCCCAGCTCTCAAGGCAGATGCCATGTTAGCTAGATTTCAGCAGGCAGGAGGTAGCGTTAATTGGAAGGAATACACAGATGCGGTTGTCACAGGCATATTCTCTCACCCGTCAGGCGGGAGTCTTGAAGTCAGTTGGTCGTTGGCACAAGCAAAGAGCATCGGCATTGCGAACAAAGACAACTGGAGGAATTACCCCAGGGCTATGCTCAGAGCAAGGTGCGTCAGCGAGGGTATACGTTCGGTCTATCCAGGCTGTGTTGTTGGGGTTTATACGCCAGAGGAGATTCAAGACTTTAAACCAAGTAAAACGATTGACA
>Ga0208111_1000109_pt1 | contig 32337 bp, 48 predicted proteins | sample CryBogCBH08Aug08_FD_184605 | JGI IMG/M metagenome (GOLD analysis project Ga0208111, IMG submission 184605) | Freshwater microbial communities from Crystal Bog, Wisconsin, USA - CBH08Aug08 (SPAdes) (version 2) | ecosystem: Environmental > Aquatic > Freshwater > Lake | place: Crystal Bog... | reverse complement strand
TGTGTCCTCATAGCTCCGGGGTTTGATTTGGTTCGCACCTTCAAACTACGAGCTATGGGTGTTTTTTACGCTAACCCTGGGTGATTCTTATTTTCCGTTTTTGGCCTATTCTTGTTTTCCGATCACATTTGTACCTGGACCTTCGTATGAGCCAAGTGGGAGAGAATAAAAATTACCTCGATAGGAGACCGTATTGTCTTTTCGGACGTTATAAAATTTACCGGCAACTCCCCCGAGAGGGATCGGGGTGTACTGGCGCAAATAGCCTGCTTCTGTTTTCCATTCATCGTCAGGAATCAAGCGGGTTGAGGCATGGACCTTGGTGTTGGCGGTGCGATGAAGCCAGTCAACAGCTTGCTGGTTTAAGAGTTCCAGATTTATAAATGCCCGTCCTTCCAGAAAGTTTCTTTTGACATATTTGACGCCGGCTTCGATTTTCCCCTTGCTTTGTGGATCTGATTTTCGGCAGAGGTGAACCATAAATTTCCTTTGCAGCACATATCGCTCGAACTCTGCGGTATGGATGACCTCACCTCTGTTTTCATCAACAACCAGGGTGCAATCCTGATCATAAACAAGGGTTTTTGGCATCCCTTCAAAGAACGCAAATGCCAGTTCATGCGCTTCGAGGACAAACCGAGTTGTGACCGGTTGATCGGTAAACCGAACAAATTTTCTTCGACTGCGTGAAAGCACCATGATCATGAAGTGCACTTTTATTCGATGTTCGTCTTGATCAACGAGCCATAACTCTCCAAAATCAACTTGACCCTGCTGTCCATAGGGCAACTCCTCAACAGGATGACATTGCCGATTCCGCCCTTTTGGTTTCGGGATATTATGGGTCTGGCGAACCCACTGCACAAAAGAATAGATGGTACGGGTAGTAACTTGAGGGAAGTCCGGATAATGCTCTTTGAGCCAGTCTTCAATCTGTGCAGAACTACAGGCGGGATAATGCTTGATCCTCTCTGCTACAAACGACTCATAGGGCATCAGCTTGCGGTTACGCAGTTTCTGTTGCTGGAGAAACGACAAAAAATCATCATCGCCCATCAGTCGGTATTTGCTGACCGTCTCGCGGTGTATACCGGCGATATCGGCTATCTGACTGTCGTTGAATCCTTTTCGGAAAAGTTCCTTAACTTGATTGTGCATTGTTAGGCGTTTTAACGGTGTCCTCATAGTCCTTTCGTTTAGTTTTGGTTCGCACCTTTAAACTACGAAGGACTATGGGTGTTATTTTACGCCAAACTGCCGGTTCTTATTTTCCGAAATGTGCTGGTTCTTATTTTCCGTTTACAGTTATTATCTTATCCGTGTTATTGGCTTGTCCATTTGAAATAATTGCTGATCCATAAAGTAAATTAATTTTTTGGTAATTATTAATAATAGCTGTTACATATTCCTTATATTCATCAAAATATAAGATTGTGATTAATTCAATTTTAACGATTTTATCTTTATTATGAATAATGCATTCGAATAAATCTGGTAAATTTATTATTTTTACATTATAATTTTTTGCTTTATTTAAATCTAAAATTGTCTCTATAAGTTTTTCAAGTTGAATTCGTCGCTGGTTTATATATTCTTTTTTAGCCCAATCAAAACGAGTGATTTCGGTTTTAATATTTTCGATACTTCTGGTTAATTTTTCTTGCTGAGCTTTAAATTCCGAGAAATCAGCTTTTGTAGCCAGTTGTTTTCCTCTTTTCTTAAAAAATGACATCAAATATTGCGATAAAAGTGTAACTATTAATTGTCCAACTAAAAAAATAATATAAAATATCCAATTTTGAAGTATTTGTTTTTCAAAGATTTCTTTAGCTATTTCGCGGATCAGAAGATTCTCTGGCATACAACATTTTTGTTGATAATTGTTGGGAATGATTAGGCACAACAGTTGAGGCAACATCTCCCAAGAAGCCCGCAAGCCACTATTTTTCTAAAAAAAATATAAAGAAACATGTCCTTCAACTAGCTTTATTTTATCTTGGCACTACTAATTGAAAATTTCATGTTCTGTGCTCATTTTTTTCGGAGGACAACGAGGGAGCACTTTTGCGATGGACTTGATGGTGGTAGGATCACAGGCGAATAGGTCGCATAGGGCGGTGCACTGGAAGAGATGGATGAGATATTTTTCGTTCTTGATACGGCCCTGGAGAACTTCTCGTAAATGGGATGAGATGATCTGTAGTCGGCAAGGAATTGCACCGTGAGTTATCTGTTTATTCCATTAAATGTCATGAAAAGCCAAAAAAAATATAGCGAATTTAGACACCTTCGTCATCCGTAAGGCGGAACGCAACGAATTCCTTCATTGTTTTAAATGACCCAAGCATTTCCTCAATTAGCTTAGCAGCAGCGGCCTCGTCGGCTGCGATGAATGAACATGCCTTACCACGAAGAAGAGGAGTACCGGCGAATTTGGCATTCACGACAGCTTTTGCCGCCCAAGCATTACAACTGGCAGCTTGCATGATCGCAAGTACTAACTTGAATGCAAATTCTTCAGTAAGTAATTTGCTAAGGGGGGCATCCAACGCTTCAACAGCCTCCGAAAAGGAATTTGCCGTGGTGAAGTCTGAGGAACCAGCTGCCTTGAGCATAATCGGAACGTAGATTTCAAGAAGGCTTGGTTTTTTTTCCACAAGATTTACGAGAAACTCTGAGTGTGCCCTCTTTTTAAAGATTGCTTCAAGTTCTGGCTTAAAAGTGGTTACAAAGTCCACTTCAGGCATTGCTCCTGCAATAGCGATTAGCGTGGCTGTGGGATGAGAAAGCTTTGCTTCATTTTGGTCACTGGTGACCTCAGATATCTTTGATGAGAGCATCGATCGAACGCGCACAATGGTCTTGCTGGTCAAATTGGCGATTAGCTTTCCATTGGCCGATATTGCTTGAATGATCACACTCTGATAAGCCGCATCATCGGCCTTGGCCTCAAGCAACTTGGTTTGAAGCACAAGATTCGCTTCTGGCTTGTCTATCATAGCCAGACCGATTAAAAAGAAACTCGCGTTCTTTATTTCCGTAACATTTGAAGAAGTCACCGATGCGATCATTTTTTCCACCAGTTGCGGCAACGCTTCATTGTGCAAACCGGCAATTTCATCATTAACAACATTTTTGATGTCCGGGATGACATTTCCAGGGAAAAAGTTTGTGTTCTTGAGCCTTACAATGAGATCGTCCACTATGCAAGAAGTGGACAGAATTGGCTTGGACAGGAAACGATCGATCGTCTCGAAGAATATGAACCGAGCCTCTTCAGGTGACGGTTTATGCCCTGAGGGGTGTGCTGACTTATTGCGCAGTGTGCTAAGAGTTTTAAGGAACGATGAATCAAGGCCTGAGATTAAGTTGTTGGTTGTCAACTGGTCTATAAGGTAGCGCTCGTAGACATTCTGATCTGTTTTCTTTTTGTTTGCATTGGAAAAGATCGTCTTTGCTGTAGCATTGATACTGGCCAATGGCTTCAGTTTTGCAAGCAGATCGTCAAATAAAGCGATATAGCTTAGAACTAACGAACCGCGATAGGCACCCGCCATATAGCAATTCATTGCTTCGCGCATATAATCCCGGATGTCAGCTCTCGGTATCTTAGCGAGCAGTTCTTCCATATCGGTCAAATGTGCCAATGGTTTGCCCTTCCCTTCTGTGTATTTATTGAAATATTCAGATTCACTAAACTTTATATTTTCTGGTTTACCAGGCATTCGGTTGACGGGTGCAACCAGGGTGTTTGAACTTGCTATATTTTCATGGGCACCTTAATCGACACTTTCATAACGCACCCCGCAGCGCCAGTCTTCGCTGGACACACAAGTTTACGATAAGAACACCCTCGGGGACGGCTTCATGCGCCTTTTACGTTCACACACCCACACATGAGATCATTAGATAACCAACAAAAGCCCTCGTACTGCCGCGAATATTTAACCACGGATGTTCCCACCATAAACTGCAGTCCATGACGCCAACGAAGCTTCTTCTACTTCTGGAAAAGACCGCCAGTCAGGGAAATATAGGCAGCTATTGGCCAAAACCTCCAAACGGTAAAACTCATCAGCTCTTGGAAAAAATGTTTGCCAATACGACCTCGCCAAATCAAAGTTTTCAGGATCACATGTAAGCTGCTCGAACAAAGCCACGTCCGCATGGTGGAAATATCCACCACTTTGGACAATGTAACACCTTTCTAACGAACGATGTATCCATCCCCAACTAAACGCACGCTGTTCAGCCTGCGATTTCTCATAATTCAGGAAGTGACATCGTAGACGTGATGGCAAACAAGGAAATTCCTCCTGACGCAACTTCTCAAGCAAATCCTCCGCCAATTTTGCGTTTTCAAACTTCATGGATTTTGTCTCAATACCTAAAAGTAAATCTTCTTGAGCTAATACCAGTCCGCAAGCCTTCTTCGCATTGTGACGGAGCATTCCGAAATCTAGGAGCTCTATAAAACCATCTTCTGGAACCCACTTTGTTCTCGTAGGACAAAGAATCCAATATTCATGCGGCCAAAGCTCATGAACAGTTCCATCATCCATCCCTAACTTAAGGGCATTTATGTCAACGTAATTGACTTTGCTCATTTGCAGTATAGCCTATAGTGCAGGTGAATATTACGCATGCCGGTCAGACCATGCTTGTTAGTAGAATGAAAAAAGTGAAAGTCAGGATTTGTGGTTGAATTGTAGCCCCTTTCATGCAAAAACATTGCAACTGAATCAGACCCTGTTTTGTACTGCTGAACCAACGCCTCTACAGCTCGACAGGCTGAAAATCTTTTTTGCGCTATTCAGTTACTTTACAACTTCCCTTCTTCCTTGAACCTGGTCTCCCAGCGGTGGGGAAAGGTGACTGGGTGTAGTGCTGGTGCGGGTTTCAGGGATGAGGAAAAAACTGCAATGGTGAGGAAAATTTGGTTTGGCGAGGGGTTGTTTTTTTGGGAGCGGAGAGGGGTATGAATGACTGCTGCCCTGCCGGGGATGACGACCTTTATGGTGGTTGCAATGGGGAGGGTTGGTTGTGAAGTAAGTGAAGTTTCTTCACTTACTTCACAACGTCCCCAACTTTTGCGTCTTTTGGTTATAGGCGACCGGCAACTTGATCTTGTGGCAGGATGCCTTTGATGTCTTAGAGTATGCAATGTTGATTTGATGCGAGGTCTTGAAGATTCAATGCTTTGAATTGATGATGGGCGACGGCGAGTATGTGATGGCTTGGTCATGATTTCCGTTTAGGGCGGAATGGCTCTTTAAGCCGTATTCATGCATTACTTCCTGTGGGTTGGCCGTTTTTTGTGTACAGACTTAGAACTTCGATTTTTTTATTACAAGTCCAAAGTTCAGAGCGGGGCGGATTGGTATATGCAGGGGAATATACTCGAAGCAGGTTAGGGTGCGATGGACTTGATGGTGGTGGGATCACAGGCGAATAGGTCGCATAGGGCGGTGCACTGGACGAGATGAGCTTGGTTAAACATTAGGGCGTGCAGACGCTCTTGCTCAACCCAGCAGAAGAGGTGGATAAGATATTTTTCGTTCTTGATACGGCCCTCGGAAAACTTAGAGTAAATGCGATGAGATGATCTGTCGTCGGCAAGGAATTGACCCGTGAGTACACCGATCATGTCTTGCTCATCGCACATGGAGTCGTGATTCACAAACACCATTACGTTTGGAGTTTCGGCGTTTGGATTTACAGCCAAAAACTGTGCAGCAGCCTTGTGAATGTCGACTGTCAGGCGATTGAATACCGGATCATTACGATACCCTCCAACTGTTTGGCTGGAATGTACAGCATTTAACTTATTGTCAAGCCACTTATCTTCGTCTATGGACTTTACCTCACAGAAGAACCTCAAAGCTCCATCTTTAAAGACCCGGAAATCGGGGGTTTTTCCTTGGCCTCTCTCAGACTTTGAGAAGCGCTCGGCTCGAAGCCCCTTCTCGGCCAGAAGCTTTATAACGAGTTTCTCATCGTCAAGCGACGGCAACTTGCACCCTACCTATCATTGTTCAGGCCCGACAATTCGGTGAAATGCAAACCGATCACTCGGTAAAAAAAACACCTTCGTGCTCATGAGACTCAATGAACTCATAGTGTACTGTTTTTTCTATAGCCTTATCGAGCGGAACTGGCGACACAGTTTTAAGGGGCAACCTTCATTTTAGCAATATTTCTGTAATAGCTTAGAGCCAACGCCCCTAATTCATGTGGAATGCGAGTGTTCAGATCTAACCCTTGATGCAATTTCGGTACAGTAAACGACACCCCACGATTAATGATATCAACTACTTCAAGCCGTTCTGGATGAAACTCAATTATAAGGGTACCCTCACAAGAGAGATTAGTAACACTACCGGAGCCATCAAATCTCCCTCTATGAATAATCGCACCACTTGGGCCTCCTGAAAGTGACAATTTCGCAGTTTGCTTGGAAAGAACTTGGTTGATTGTGTGCTCATCGGTATTTCTCGCCTGCATAAGGTAAAAGAGTAGTTCATCCTTATTTTTGCGAAGCATATTAACTTCGCGCAAGCTTTTGTGGGAACTTCCGGAAACTCCTAAGTGCTTTTCTAGCTTATTCCAAGCACGATCAAGGTAATGAATAAAATCAATCCATGCTTTTTCGTAGCAATCGAGACTGTCAACCGCATGCATCTGTGCGATGGCATTTTCTGCCCAATTAAGTTCCTTCAATTCCATTTGAGCATCACTTCGTCATTTCCTTTTTTTGAACTTTCGAACGTATGATGAAGTATCAATACTTCACTTAAATTCTCTAAATTCCATGAATTAAAATATTTATCTTGAACGAATCCATTTGACTTTCAAGATACGGCTACATTCGGTGCACTGTTTTCATCGAATGATGATTGCCCTTTAGAGAGGTGGCTGTTTGGTGACGTGCGGGTTTATTGTGCCCCCCCCCAGAGGAGGGGGCGCAGTGCCGCGCATGTGTGGGTTCTTTTGCTCTGGTTCTGCTTATGGTTCCGGGATTAGCAATAATCATGCTTACACCCAACTGGTGGACAAATGAGAGGAAAACTTTTCTTTTCAGAATACCCGTGCAAATATTTTCAGAAAAACTGGCTTATCTTGCCGAGGTTCTTACAGAGTAATGCTCTGAAACCCCCCACACCATTACGGCGCAGGGCGGTATAGTCTTCGGTGGTTTTGAGCCAGATTCTGGAGAGTGAGCGATTACTTTCTCCGCCCATGCGCATTTTTACGAGGACTCGGGGAATGTAAGCTGCGCGAATGCGGCCTTGACCGAAATAGCGGAGGATGACATCGTAATCAGCGGCAATACGAAAATTGGTGTCAAACCCACCCCAGCGTTCAATAACACTGCGGCGAAGATATAAGGTTGGGTGTGGTGGCATCCAACCACGAGAGAGTAGAGATGAACGGTATTCACCAGAGCTCCAATGGCGAAGAATGCGACTGGTATTGTCCTTTGCCACGTAGTCAAGGTTGCCATATACAGCGTCTATTGCGGGATCAGCAAAGGCTGCTGCTACGCTTTCCAGTACCATCTCATCTGCAAAAAAGTCATCCGAATGCATCATGCCGACGATATCACCAGTAGCACGGGAAATGCCTTTATTGAGCGCATCGTATATCCCCTTATCCGGTTCACTGACCAATATAAAGTCATTCAACTCATGAGCCAGGTTTTCCAGGATAGCAAGAGTTCCATCTGAAGATGCCCCGTCAATCACTACGTGTTCTACATTTTGGTAGGTCTGCCGGTGCACACTCTTAACCGCCTCGGCTATGGTGTCAGAACGGTTATACACCGCAGTAATAACAGATATTTTCACAACAGTGCTTTCTTTACACTTACCAATTGTTGCTCCATATTTCAAAATACTTTTCTCGGGCTGTAGGTGAGAATAAATTCACATTAAGGGCTCAGTTATTATAAGTATACCAATATAATGGCTACCTCGATTAGATTTTTATGCGGATGACACTTGAATATTCGACGTACATCTCTAAGTATAATGCCTATTAACCCGCCACATTAACCTGATAAAAATAGACTGACTGAGACTGATAATTACAACCAATACCAACGGGGCAAAAGTCCATATAGGCCAGATAGAAAAATGAATAGCAAATAAAAATGCAAAAAAATTCTCCCTGTTCTTTAAAAAATAATCAAATGCCGATTTTTGAAATATGCCAACGAATAGCCCATCTATAAAAACCCCAAGCAAGCCGAAATCTAAATATGACAATGACCAAACTAATAGACCAGGTGTGCCACCCTCTTGAGCCGCACCGGGATAAAGTACTTGGTGTATCAGCGTAACACCATATTCATAGGGCTTGTCAGGAAACAAACCTCTCGGTACATAAAACCAAAGGGATGAGACCCAACCTTGACCATACCGAAAACCAAACTCATCAAACCGAGACAACATCTGCGCAGTGGTATCGAAATAGTCACGAAAATACAACATACCCTCTAACATGGAAGAATATGACCCCTGAACCAAAAGCATATTTAGAAACACGATTGGAGTCAATAACGCAAAAGCTATGTAACCTTTATAAGAGATGCTTTTAATGCGAAAATTGTAATATATCATACCAATAACTACTATCGTCAACATATTATTTTTCGACCCAAGAAAGGATATTGCAGAAACAAACAACAACACTGTCAAACATAATTTTAAAGTCTGTGCCTTGATACACCAAATATAATACAGCATTGCAAACGTCATCAACCATTGGGTAAGTGCATAAAATGGACCAGCTCCAGAACGAAAGCCCATATATGCCTCACGAGAGTCTGTAAGCCATAACGCACCGCCCCCGCCAAAGAACATCAGCGCGATAAATGAGCAAAAGGAAGCAAACAATATTAAAATAAATTTGATTTGACTAAACCTAAACACAGTTGCACCTGAATTTAGCCGCAATAGAATTATTGCTTTTCCAAATAGACGAGATAGTAAAGCGCCGTGAAATAAGTAGGGCAAAGTAGCTCCGCCTAAATAAACCGATGAAATAAATAAAGTTTTAACAATATCAGTGGAAGAATAAGTTGGCAACATGCCAGTCGCCACAATCCCGGAATAGATAGTAAACAAACCAATCTGTGTTACGGAAAATATTGTGAGTGGGTTCAGGGGAGTTCGATAGCGCGTTATGCCATACCATGCAGACAAAAAAGAAAAAATTCCTAAAACAAAAAAAGAGAATTCAACTAACATAAAACTAGCTCCAAAATAGGGCTTGCTGGATTAAACGACGATTGACGTGAGCCTGGAAAAACTGCCCCACTTGGATATGGGAAAAATGATCATTTCCGTCAACAGCATTTCGGATTCCCTCATATTCCTATGTCTCTTTTCTTTTTAGCCTTTCAAATAAGCTTACTAATTGTCACCTACATCAAAGGTGCTGCATTCAACAGACCAATTTCGTGTTTTGAAAGTGGCCTATCAGCAATTCTACGATAATGGGCTCGGAATGTCTCTGCTGTTCGATACCATGAATATCGTGAAACGTTTTTTAAACCACGTTCAGTTAATGTCTGGCACAAAACTTCGTCTGTCCATAAGTGCACGATAGCATCTGCTATTTCATCTGAATTATCAGGATTAAAAATTAATGATGCATCACCCACTTGACTTGGCAAGGAGGTTACATTTGAACAAGCTACTGGCACTCCTGATATAAAAGCCTCCCAAATCGGAAAACTTCCAGCCTCATACTTCGTCGGAATTACCACACATTTAGCCAACCGATACAAACACTGCAATTCAATCGGCGTGACGAACCCAAGAAAATGGGTTTGTTCTTTTAAATGCAACTTCTCGCGATGCTGCTCAATTTCTTTAAAAAACAATCCGTTCATTGAACCAGAAAAAACAGCCGACACTATCAGTCCATCGCGTCGTTTCACTGTTGCAATAGCGTCAAGCAATCCCAAATGATTCTTGTGCGGCCATGTTTGGGCGGGATAAAAAACAAAAGAATTCGGCAATGAAAACTTCTCTCGCACAGCAGAAAGATCATCCGGCGATGGTTCCTGGTATGCGGATGTGGCCGGGGCAAGTGGTATAACCTGAACTTTTTCTTTTGCAAGATGGTAAGTTTGTATTAAGTCCGACTTAATCCAAGAGGAAGCTACCGCCACTAATTGGGCGCGGCTACAGAATGTTCTATAGAGTAATTCTCGAATCAGACGTTTAGTTAAACTATAGTAAAAAGGGAAATATTTATGCTGCAGATCGTGAGGATGGTAAATGCTTGGTATTTTAGTCAGAAATGCGACTTGATGAGTAAAGTGCATAACGTCAATATTAGCCTTTTCAATTGTTCCGTCTGACCACAGTCCACTTATTTTCCAGCGCTCTGAAACTGGGTACAGTTTTTGAAGGAAACTATCAAATCTTGGCATCTTCAATCGCAATGAACTTCTCAAGCGTGAGCTGCGTGGTGCCATCGAGCAAGGCAGTATGCGACATGGGCCGGAGATATATGGCCTGATCCACGCGTCCTCGTCAGAATAAACAAGAAAATAATATTCCTCTGTCCCATCCGTCAATTGAGACAAACCATAAGCGAGACCGGTGATAAATTGCTCGACGCCCCCAGCCGTTCCACCAATCAGACGGGCATCAAGACATATCTTTAATGGTTTCATACTAAGTTTAAAACTCCCACCAATTGCCCATCCTCTTTGTCTGCGTGAAAAGTGTAACCAAGTGACTCATATAAACTCACGCCGCGTAAATTATCAGGATATACTTTTATTCTAACTTTAAGTGCTCCACGCTGCCGAGCTGCAGCATGGAGAAAATACATAAAGGCTCTACCCAAACCCTGTCCATGAACCGATGGATGTAGTGCGATGCCTAGACTTGGGATAACATAACCTTCATCCCATCCACGCAACAAACCATACCCTAAAATACGGTCACCTGTTAGTGCCACATAGTAAAGATCTTGGTTCGCATATTGACACAACCTGAGAGCCTCCGCTTCAGAGAATAGATGCGGATGAAAATAACGCCCAATTCCACTTTCTTCAATATCCCTAAAAAAAACCTCCAGCGGCATTTGCAATTCAGGATTTAGCTTCTTGAACTCTAGTGATTGTATTTGCATGGCGCAGTAATTATAAATACAGTAACAGGATGCTTTTAGCAAAAACTACGAATTGCCGAAATCACATGGTCAATTTGCTCATCAGACATCCCCGGCCAGCTCGGCAAATTGATACCACGCCAACCTATGTCCTCCGCCACAGGATGTCGCTGGAATTTTTTGGCATACATGGGCATGGTATGTGCCGGATAGAACACTGGGCGGGTTTCGACTCCCTTCGCCGCGAGGTGAGCACGCAACGGATCACGCTTCGCGGGATCATCAACAAGGATCGAGCACATCCAGTATGAGTGGACAACATCAGATTTTTCTTCATGGAAGGAATAACTCATCCCATCAAATCCTGATCGATAACGTTCCGCAATGCGCCGCTTGCTTTTAAGGAATGCATCCGCCTGCTCAAGCTGAGCAAGACCGATTGCTGCACAGATGTTGGTCATTCGATAATTGTATCCGATTACGTCGTGCCAGTACTGTCGATGAGCGGCCAATCCCTGTCCCTTAAAATGGACCATCCTGTCGTGCAAGGTCTCGTCGTTGGTTGCAACCATGCCTCCCTCACCAGTGGTAATGGTCTTATTTCCAAAGAAGCTAAATGTACTTATATCGCCAAAACCACCTACATGGACCCCTTTATAGTAGGTACCAAAGGCCTCTGCACAATCTTCCACCAGAAACAACTCATGCTTGCGTGCGATAGCGAGCAACGCATCCATTTCACAAGGGTGTCCATAGAGGTGGACAGCCATAATCGCGCGTGTTTTATCGCTGACCTTTCGTTCAACATCTGCAGGATCCATCTGCCACGTATCGATCAGTGAATCCACAAAAACAGGTGTCGCACCGGTGTATGCAATTGCGTTCACCGAAGCAATGTAGGTAAGCGTAGGCACAATAACTTCGTCACCAGGGCCGATCCCCAGAGCTACCAACGCCAGATGCAACGCCACCGTGCCATTACAAACCGCTGCTGCGTGACGCACGCCAGTATGCTGGGCAAAGCCATGCTCAAACTCGCCAATAAACTTGCCTTTTGATGAAATCCAGGTTGTGTCAAGACACTCGTTTACGTATTTGCGTTCGTTGCCCGTCAAAGAGGGCTGGTATATGGGTATGCTAAACATTTAGTGCGCCTCCGATGGCTTATTCGAAAAAATTAAAATACAGCGTCTTACATTTATTCCGCAACAGGTTTACCGCACGGGGGCTTGAACGACAAGGGCGATGGCAGTTGTGTCATCCGAAAACCAGTTACTTTCAGTAGTGCTCGCAGAACAACTAACCTGGTGAGCGCAATCAGTACGCTTATAACCCCGGTGCCATTGGCACGCGCAAGCTCCCAATAACGGCTGCTAATATCACGATGACCGGCCACAAAAAACTTGATTGCCATACCCAAGGCTATAGCGGAAGTCTGATGCATTATGCGCGAAAAGCAGTTTCTTTCATCCAGTAGATTTTTATAACGTTGATTTAACGAAAATAAATCTTGAATCAATCCTCCGTTATCTTTAAGAACACATGACTCTTGACCCGCATGAACCGTAATATCACAATCAATTGTATCCACTATTGCCAAATCACCCTGCTCCAGCATTAAAAGAAAGAGATCAATATCTCCGCCAACGATCAGTGACTGGTCAAACCCCCCTGCCTCCTGCGCACGCTGCCGCCGTAATAAAACACCAGGATGGTAATTGAATGGGTTGTAACCATAATGCGATTGAAACCACAGCCATGAAAAAATTGCTTGTTTGCCCGGATAAATCCCCTGTGGGAAGTGGTCAGCAAACATAGCCATGAATTGACCATTATTATCCACCAGCCGACCTCTGCTTGAAACCATGACAACATTTGAGTTCGTGGCCATAACTTCAAGCTCGCGACTCAGGGAACAAGGCGTCAATTTATCGTCAGAACATAAAAACTTTATATACTCTCCTTGGGCCAAGCTCAGGCAGCGATTGAAATTTCCAATAAGACCGAGATTACTTTCATTTCGCACCAGTCGGAGACGTGAGTCATTGTAAGTCTGTAAAACATCCCAAGTGTGATCAGTGGAACAGTTGTCCACTACCAGAATTTCGAGGTCTGGCACATCCTGCGCCAAAGCTGAGTCTACAGCCCTGCGGATGAAGTCTTCCCTGTTATAGACAGGGATGGCAATTGTGCACTTAACCTTTGACAGCGTTGACATTTTCAAAGACCTCGATGATAGTTTTGCAAGACAAATCTTTCTCATCAGGGTTTGCAATTGTATATTGCCCAATCCAACGCCTAAGAACAAGAATGACTTTGTCCGTTTTAGATTTTGAAAAAAGGCGTAACAATGAAAATATAACCCAAAAGCTTTTACCGTAAACTAATTTTTCCCAAGTATGCATCTTGCTTTGGAGTTCAGTAAGGTCATCACCACTAGCTCGTTTATCGAAATAAAAGTTTTTATAAATATTCAGAATTTGTAAAAACCGATACCTTTTATAGTTCACTTTGAAATTAAAATCCATTCCAAAGTTTTCTTTAATTGACTCCATAGCAAGCAACCAAGACGTGCTGTTAGTGCTCCCCGGCAAAATAATACTCTGCAATCGAGAAACACTTTCTACATTAGGCATGTGTTTCAGAAAATCCATTCCCTGTTTTTCTTTTTTATTAAAGTGAAAATTTCCGTAGGACTTAGCTGTGACACCGATGGTTACCAATGGGCGAGGGTCAATCAAAATTTGTTTAGCTTTTAGAAACATTACATTAGTTGCATAGAAGTCAGGATATGGCGATTGAAAGAACTCTCCCTTGTCACGTAACAAATTGATAAAATTTCGATTGATGGCTGAGTGCTGCATGTTGAAGGGATACAACATGCGAAAGTTCATCGCCCCCCTGACCAATTTAGCTGCCCGCTTATGACCCAACCAATAAGGCTTAGCTGAATCGAAAAGAGAATTGGATACTCGATGCAAATTTCCCTTTGGGAAATCAGGCATAACTCTTGGATAGGCATAAATAAATGAACCTGTATAAATAAAATCAGGATTCTTGTAGTCTTTCATTAATTCAGCAATAGCTTGAAAATATCCACTCATCAAAGCATCATCATCGCCCAACATGATGACAAAATCACCCGAGCTTTTACTCAGTGCGGCATTCCAATTATCCGTAACAGGAATGAATCGATCGGTACGAAAATATTTTATGCGAGGATCTTCAAGTGTGTGCACATAACCTACAATATCTTCTTCTGAATCATTATCCGAAATGATAATCTCCCAATCGGCATAGTCTTGTCGCATAACTGATTCTACGGCATATCTCAAATATTCGAGCCGATTACGTGTCGGGATAAGTACTGAAAATTTCATCTCCTAACTGTTTTTTTTCTGAAAGATTGCAGTGTAAGCACTACCGCGCTGGCTGCTTCGCTCAATTGGTATAAGAAGCTTCGTCAGCAATCGCCCCGTTAAATGCGCAGCATGTTGAAGTGCTGGATACGAAAAAAAGTTTCTCAAACTTACTGCCCATCCGAAAGAGTCCCAACCCATGCTGCCTTTATCCGTCGTTGTTAAAAGCACACACTCAAGACCCATTGCTTTCATCTGATCTATCAGTAAATCCGAAGGTATAAGCGTCAAATGCCGTGGTGCATCCAAATGTGCCCAAAAACGACCCAATATCCAAAACTGAAAGGCATCTGGATTCGGAGTAGAAACAACCAAAGCCCCCCCCGGCAACAGTTTGTCAACTAAGGCCTTAAGCACGAGGAAGGGCGCTGGCAAGTGCTCGATGACCTGCCAGAGAGTTATTACATCGTAATCTGAAAGGCCAACCAGAGCCTCTATGGGATTATTTGCTTGAACAGCTTTAATCCCAAGTTTGTTTTGAATAAAATGGCAACACCTTTCATCCATTTCAATTACTTCAACATCAAAGCCCCCTTGTTTAGCCAGACATGAGAATGAACCAAATGCAGGTCCAATTTCCAACAGACGACCCTTCTTGATAAATTGCTTAACAATTCCCAATTTATATTGGTCATGAGTATTGCTTGCCAACAATGCCTCTCTGTCCTTTGGAACGTCATAGTAAACTTTAGGATAATAAGCTCCTAAGTCTTCCGGTACATTTACAAGGTATATTAATCCACATGCAGTACATTTATGATACAAAAAAAACTCTGTGGAAATACGACGGTTGTAATCTATAGCTTGCAGAAAAAACAAGCTATGAGCAGCACAAATTGGACAATTAGACTCTAACAAATCCCCCTCCTCCTAAAGTAAATCTTCGAAAATGGTAGTACAAAAGCACAAACTAGAAACATGCTTCCAAATGTAATAGTGAGTAGTGAAACTCTCGCTATGCTTGAGATATTATCAGGAAAGCAACTTTTAGACAAAGCGCCGATGCAAACACAGCTCGCCACAGGTAAGCCAACGTCAACAATATACCAACGCCACATATCCCTGCATATAAGGCGACGATGCATCAACGGGATCTCAAACAGCACGTAACCCGCGTTCAGTAACACCCAAGTTATTGCACCACCAACGGCTCCCATAGAAGAAGTCAGCAAAAATAGAAGCGGCATTAGGATAATTATGGCAACAATATTTTTATAAAATGAAAGCGATGTCCATCCATGTGCCAACTGCAACATATATGGCATGGAGACTGATGCATTAAATAAGCAGCCTACAGCAACAAGACGCAACAAGACATGCGCCTTTTCTGCAATTGTGGTGTCACGAATCCACAGCATCAGTATTTCCTGAGGAAAAAATGCAATGAGAATCCCAGATGGGAATACAAGCAGCGCAACAACTTGACACCCTTTGTGATATAGACGACTAAGTTCTTCTGTTTTTCCTTCAGCAACTAACGCTGACAGCTTCGGAAATACAGCTGTGGAAACCGGCGAAACCAAATAAGCCAAAGCGTTGCCCAACGTGAACGCCAGCATATACAAACCAAATTGCTCAAGTGATAACAATTTGCTCAGTATAACTTTATCCATTTGGGTCAATATGATAGAGACAGCAGAAATCCCGGTAATGCCTGCAGCAAATCGCCAAGTCTGGCGAAGCAGATACCAACTAAACACAGCACTTGCCGTGTTTTCCCCTTTGATTTTACTGGATAAGGATGAACGCAAAAGATAACCTGTAACCACAGTTTGGATACCTACAATTCCAATCTGCCATATAAAAAAAGCCTCAATAGTTGGCGAAATAAGCCATAACACCAATACTGCGCCACATGCTTGAGCCGTTGCCATAAAAGCTCGGACTGTGTTAAGCAGCACTTGTTTTTGCAGTCCAATCAACCCGCCTGAGTAGAGAGAGTAAGGCCATTGTGCAGCGATCGCAAACCCCATTAAGATAACCGCATGCTGCAGACTTTGCGCTGACAAAACATTTGAGTTCACCCACGAATTTGCTAACCAAGGAGCAACGACAGCAACCCCAAAAGCAATTACAATAGCAATGGGCCAGTATATCCATTCCATCGTGCGAACAAGATTTCTTGCCTCTTGCGCATTATCATTCGCAGACAGCAGGGCTAACTCACGAGTCAGAGTAGTGCTGAGGCCAAGATCAAGCACACCAAGCACTGTCTGCAGCATTATAAAAAAGCCAATCAAACCATACGCATCCATACCCAGAAATTTGATATATAACGGTACAAATGCAAGCTGAATCAACCCTGACCAAGCTTTGCCTCCGAAGTTGGCGAGGATGTTCTTTTTAATTATTGAATTAAACATAACTCAAGCAACACAGGCAGTTAGGGGCTGCTTCGAGCACATATCAAGTTTGAACTTCGGTTGCCACCTTACTATTTCTAAGGATTTCTCTTTATCAGAAATGAAGATAATTCCGCACTCTCCCGTCATGCTAAGCCTTCATGACTAAACTTCATTTGCTGAGCTCCCCAAAAAGCCATAGGCTCATAATCTGGATATGGGTAATAGCCAAGGTTCAGTTTGATTTCCCAGTTATTTTCTGCTAGCCACTGCTCTACCAATTTGCGCACTGAAATTGGTTTTCCTGAACAAATATTGACCGGACCAATGTCGCTCTGTGCCATTGCTAGCTGAACAATTTGTCGCGTGACTTCTTCCACCGGCAGGTAATCGCGCAACTGATCGCCGCCCGACATGTTAAATACTTGATCCCCACGCAATGCAGCTTCCTTAAGAAGCGGGAAAAGTGAATTCTTGGACTGTCCTTCTCCATACATATAGAACAGACGCCCCCAAGTAAAGTTGAATGGAATAGTGGACTTCAAATATTGCAGTTGCTGTCGCAGCATATCCTTGGCATATCCATAGGGGTTGGAAGGCTTAGTCGGCATAGCTGCTGAAAGAGCGCCAGACTGCATGCCATACTCGAAACAAGTACCTGTCACCAGTAGTGATGACAAGCCAGACTCAACCATCACTTTTAGAAATTGGTATTGTATAGACAGCTCAGTTTCAAAATGGTGCAACGAGTTGTAATTCGGCAAACCATCCCAAGCCAAATGAATCAAAACATCTGGCTTACCTAAACATTCAAAGCAATCTACTGGAGGAACAGAAATATCCATTTGCACAATCCGAACGGATGCATCGAAATCATTCATTCGCAACGCGTTGCGCGTGACCGCAACAATATCAATGTTGTATTTTTTTAACTCAGCCAATACATGCCGCCCAATAAAACCGGTAGCACCTGTAACTGCAACCTTAATCATATAATCTTAAGATCAGGCACGGCAGTAACAAACTTACATCCCCATTCCTGCACATACGCCAGTTGCTGAATGATCTCCTCCCGCAGGTTCCATGGTAAAATCACCACATAGTCCGGACGTTCTTCGATAAGTCGATCCTCGCTCACAATCGGGATGCGACTGCCCGGCATATATTTACCTTGCTTAGCCGGGTTTTTATCGACGACAAACTGAATCAGATCGGAACGAATGCCAGCAAAGTTCATTAAGGTATTGCCCTTCGCTGCGGCACCATAGGCTGCGACTGATTTGCCTTGTCGTTTGGCCTCAATCAAAAACGCTACAAAGTCATCCTTGACCTTTTCAGTTTTTCCCTGAAAGCCTGAATAGTAAGCGGCAGTTCGCATCCCGGCACTCTCTTCTTTCTGGAGCAGAAGAGAAACCTGATCGCTGATCGCATGGGAGCCGGTGTCTGCGCGCTGGGCAAAAACGCGAAGACTTCCGCCATGCGTAGGAAGTTCCTGTACATCAAAAACGGACAAACCATCAGCGGCAAAGATGTGCCGCACTGCCGTAAGCGAGAGATAGGAAAAGTGCTCATGGTAGATGGTGTCGAACTGGTTCAGTTCAATCAGGTTGAGCAGGTGTGGAAACTCGAAGGTGGCCACGCCATCCGGTTTGAGCAGTGCTGTGAATCCAGCAACAAAGTCGTTGATATCCGGCACATGAGCAAGCACATTGTTGGCAGCAGTCAGATCAGCCTGTTTTCCATCGGCGACAAGCTGTTTGGCTAAATTGATTCCAAAAAACTCTTCGATGATGTCGATACCTTTGGCTCGTGCGGCACTTGCCGTGCTTGCAGTCGGTTCAATTCCTGTGCAGGGAATGCCGAGCACTTTTACATATTGCAACAGGTAGCCGTCGTTAGCCGCTACTTCTACCACATGGCTTTGTTCATTCAGGCAGAATCGTTGTGCCATATCTGACACGTATCGCTGGCTATGGGCAAGCCAACTGCTGGAGAAGGCACTGAAGTAAGCGTAGTCGGCATCAAACAGTTCATCTGCCTGTGCGAAGTCTTCGGTTTGTACAAGCCAGCACTGTTCGCACACCAGCACCCCCAAGGGAAACCACTTTTCAGGGTTTTGGAGCTTTTCAACCGTAAGATAAGCGTTGGAGGGAGGTGCACTGCCGAGATCAACAAGAGTCAGTTTAAGTTCTGCGTTGCAATGGCGGCACTTCATAACGCTACTCCATGGAAATCCGGGTTAATCATAGGGTGTTGTTTATCGCGTGTAGATTGTTCGGTTACTTGTACTGGCCATGCAATGGCGAGCTTTGGATCAAGAGCGTTCAGTGCCGCTTCGGCATTTGATTGATAGGCTGCTGTATGAAAATAGAGCATTTCGCAACCATCGGTAAGCGTTTGAAATCCATGGGCAAAGCCTTCGGGAATAAGAAAAGTTTTGTGATTGGCTGCACTCAGAATTTCGCCATGCCATTGAAGAAAGGTCGGAGAATCGGCACGAACATCGACCGCTATGTCATACACTTCACCTTTCAGGCACATCACAAACTTGGTTTCGGCGTAGGGTGGATGCTGAAAATGCATTCCGCGAATGGTGCCGATTTTTTCGGTTAGCGTGTGGTTGATCTGAACGATAGTTTTTCCATTAAGCAGTTCGGCTAAATCACTTTGGCAAAACATCCGCTCAAGATAACCCCGGCTATCACCAAGAGGCTTGCGCTGCATGAGTTGTAACCCTTGCAGGGATGTTGCGATGATGTCAAAACGATCACTCATACGGCCTTGTAAGAGGCTTCATAATGATGCATCTGCGCCTGACTGACCATCGCCATATTTTCGCCTTGCCGCCAGGCTTTGTGCCAATTCAGCGTCATGCCAAGCGCCGTTTGCAGATCCCATCTCGGTTGCCATCCCAGTTCTGTTTTCGCCTTTGAGCTGTCGAGCTTGAGCATATTGGCCTCGTGAAGTTGCGGTGTTGCTTCGCATTGCCAGGATGCACCGGGCACCTGACCGCACAAGTATTCAACAATCCACTGCACAGGGCGAGCGACACCATCTTCCGGGCCGAAATTCCAAGGGTTTGCAAAGGTTTCCCCTTCTTCGTATAAAGCTTGAGCCAGCATAAGATACCCTGAGAGGGGTTCAAGCACATGCTGCCAGGGGCGCGTGGCCTCCGGTGAACGAATGATCAAGGTACGCTGGGCATCAAGTGCCTGCAGGAAATCAGGGATAAGGCGATCTGTTGCCCAATCTCCGCCACCAATGACGTTGCCAGCCCGTGCACTGGCAAGATGAACCCCTGCTTGTTCGAGGAAGGAACGACGATAGGCTGCCGTTACGAGTTCAGAGCAGGCTTTGCTGCTTGAGTAAGGATCGAAGCCTCCCATAGCCTCATTTTCCCTGTATGGCCAGACCCATTCACGATTTTCGTAACACTTATCGGTGGTAACATTGACCACAGCTTTGACACCGGGTGTATGACGCACGGCTTCAAGAAGGTTCACGGTACCCATGACGTTTACGGCATAGGTCTCAACCGGTGCGGCATAGGAATAACGCACAAGGGGCTGCGCTGCCAGATGGAAGACAATTTCGGGTTGGGTTGCCTGCATGGCTTGCATTAACGCTGTTGCATCACGGATGTCGGCAATCGTGCTTGCGGCAAGTTGCTCCTGCAAATTGCAAACGGAAAAAAAGTTCGGTTCTGTTGGTGGATTAAGGGCATAACCGTATACGTCAGCACCCATATCAACCAGCCAAAGCGCTAACCATCCACCCTTGAATCCGGTATGACCGGTCAGAAATACCCGTTTTCCTTTCCAGAAGTTTCTGTTTACTGCCCTGATTTGCTGGTTCACCATATCTTCCATGGAGCTTGATGGGTATCCCAAAGTTCTTCCAGATAGGTTTTGTCACGCAGTGTATCCATTGGCCGCCAGAAACCACTATGCTCATAAGCCGCGAGCTGGCCTTCTGCTGCAATTTTTACCAGTGGTCCCCCTTCCCAGGATGATGCGTCACCTTTGATGTAGTTCAGGACATCTGGTTGAAGCACAAAAAAACCGCCATTGATCCATGAACCGTCACCGGGGGGTTTTTCCTCAAAGCCAAGCACCGTTTCACCATCTTTTATGATTGATCCATAACGGCCGGGCGGCAAAACAGCACACACTGTGGCCAGTTTAGCATGCTTTTTGTGAAAAGCGATTTCCTCAGTAATATCAATATCGGCAACTCCGTCGCCATAGGTAAAACAGAAGGGCTCATCTGGGGCGAGATAGTTGGCTACCCTTTTGAGGCGACCACCTGTTGCCGTATCCTCACCGGTATCTACTAGTGTAACCTTCCATGGTTCGGCTTTTTGCTCGTGAACTTCCATTCTATTACTCTGCATATCGAAGGTGACGTCCGACATGTGCAGGAAGTAGTTGGCAAAGTACTCTTTGATGACATAGCCTTTGTAGCCGCAGCAGATGATAAAGTCGTTCACACCGTGGGCGGAGTAGAGCTTCATGATATGCCAGAGGATTGGTTTGCCTCCGATTTCGATCATGGGCTTTGGCTTGAGGTGCGACTCTTCGGAGATGCGGGTGCCGAGGCCTCCGGCGAGGATTACTGCTTTCATTTTTTTAAGGACTCAGTGAACTTTGCTGACTGGGAATGCATGGCCATTTGCTTTCTCTTTTGAGACTATTTCGGCGTAGGTGCCTGTGCGTTTGATGCCGCCGTCTGCCAGTTCGACAATCTGTGTGCAGTTTTTCAAGGTGGTGAGGCGGTGGGCTATGATAAGCACGGTAAGCTCTTTGCCGAGGCTTTCGATGGCCTGCATGACGGCTTGTTCGGTTTCGTTGTCGAGGGCGCTGGTGGCTTCGTCGAAGATGATGACGTTGGCTTGCTTATAGAGTGCGCGGGCGATGCCGATGCGTTGACGTTGGCCTCCGGAGAGGCGGATGCCGCGTTCGCCGACGAAGGTTTTGTATTTTTTTGGCCAGCTTTCGATGATGTCGGCTATTTGTGCTTGCTCTGCGGCTTGCTTGACGAGAGTGTGGTCGATCTTCGATTTTGGCACACCGAAGGCTATGTTTTCTTCGATGGTGCTGTCGGCAAGGAAGATGGCTTGGGGGACGTGGGCAATATGCGCCTGCCATGCACGGTTGTTGGCCGCGGTCAAGGGTTGTGCGTCGATTTGGATGGTGCCTTCGGTGGGTTGCAGGAGGCCCATGATGAGGTCGAGCAGGGTGCTTTTGCCGCTGCCGGTGACGCCGATGAAGCCTATGCGACTGCCTTTTTTTATTGTGAGGTTCAGGTTGTTTAGTACCAGTGGTGTTTGGGAGGTGTAGCGGAATGAGAGGTTATTCAGGTCAATTTTATGCTGGAACGGGATTGGGGCAGCTGGTGGCTGGTCGACATAGTCGGGCAAGGGCTGGTCGAGGAGGTTGAGTGTGTCGTGCAGGCCGGCCTGACCGGCTTGTATGCTTGACCAAGAGCCGTAGGCTTGCTGGAGGACTGGCAAGAGGCGCTGGGCGCCGAGTGCGAGGGCTCCGAGGACTGGAATTGCTTTGGCTATGCCGTCGGGTTGTTTGGAGAGTGCGTAGGCTAATATGGCTATAAGCACCATGCCTAATGCCTCGATGGCGAATCGAGGGCTTGTGGCTATATATTGGCTACTTCCCTGTGCACGACGCAGGGGCTGGTCGGCGTTGTGATAAATTTGGCAGTAGGCGGATTGACTGCCGTCGATGAGGACGTCGCGGATGCCGCCGAGGCCTTCCTGCAGGGATTTAATGACTTGTGTGGTTTCGCGGGCGATGCACAGGCCATTGGTTAGCTGTTGCTTTTGGGTGAGCTTGATGATGGATATGTAGATGAGGCCGAAGCCTCCGAAGGCGGAGAGGGCGATTATGGGGTCGAGTGAAAGTAGGGCGATGAGGATGGCGAGGAGCATGATGGTGGAGCTGATGAGGGTCGCCATTGGGAGTACGATGCTGTAGATGATGCCGTTGGCTTTGCCTGAGATACCGTTGATGACTTCGCTGCTGTTGCGGGCGACGTGGATGGCGTAGGGTTGATATAGGGTGCGGCGGTAGATGTTTATGCTTAGGTCTGCGCCGGTGGCGAAGCTTAATCTTGTGGTGGCGTATAGGAGAATTAGGCGCATGGCGCCGCTTAGCAGGGCGGCGGCGGCGAAGGTTGCGGTTAATATAAAAAGGATGTTGTTGGTGGTGAGTGAAGAGTTAAGAGTTGTGTAGCCGAATTTGTGGATTAGGGATTGGGTTGTGGGGTGGTTTATTAGTTTTTGGGGGGCGGTTAGGATTGCCAGGAATGGGAGGATGCTGCCTATGCTTAGGATTTCGGCGAAGGAGGCGGCTACCATTAAGATTAATAGTATTGCGAATTGGGATCGGCGGCGGGTTGATATGTGGTGCCAGAGCCTTGGGAGGAGGGTGACAATGGAAGATTGGTGGTCCACTAATTTCACGAATTTTCACTAATTGGGGAAGATAGTGCTGAGTGTTTTGTGGGTGCTGCTGAGAGGCGTTTGTAGGTCAGGGTGTATAGGGTCAGGATGGCCAGGGTTGAGGCTATCAGGGTTTTGGTTTGGGTGTAGTTTGTTATTGCCAGGGTTGAGGATAGTAGCACCAGGGTCCAGCAGAGGGGGGCTACCATGCTGTTTCGGAGGTGTTTTGGGACGTTGGGGAAGTATTCGTTGATGGCGTTGATTTTGATGAGGCTGTGGAGGTGTGCTATGTCGGGTTGGCTGGCGCTTGTTTTGTGGAGTGAGCGTCGGGCCATGCTGTAGATGGTTTCTATAATGGGGTAGCTGCAGATGAGGAATGGGGCCCATGGGGAGATTGTGGGGTTGCGCATGGGGAGCATGACGGCTGTCCAGGCGAGCATAAAGCCGAGGAGGTAGGCTCCGCTGTCGCCCAGGAATATTTTGCCGAGGGGGAAGTTTATGATGAAGAAGCCAGCGGTGACTATGGCGATGGTGATGCATAGGTGGAGGAGGTCGGTGTCGCCGACTTTGAAGGCGATGATGCCCAGGGATAAGAAGCAGATGATTATGGTGCCGGAGGCGAGGCCGTTGAATCCGTCTATGATGTTGGTTGCGTTGGCCATTCCGGCTACGGCGAATATGGTGAATGCGATTGAAACGGGGAGATATAAGAGTATGGTGTCGATGCCTTTAATATCGATATGGTTGAGGGTGTAGCCGGTGAGCCAGCAGGCTGTGGCGCCGCTGATGATGGTGGCGAAGAGGCGCCGTTTGACTCCGGCTTGTTTGGTGAGGTCTTCGATGAGGCCTGCGGTAAAGGCGGGAAGACTGGCTATGAGCATGAGTTGGAGGAGGCGTATTTCGGGTGCTGATGAAAGGAGGCATGCTGTGAGCAGACCGATAAAGATGGCTACGCCGCCGATGCGGGGGGTTTGGGCGGTGTGGAATTTCTGGATGCCGCAGGTTGGGTCGCAGGTGTGTTTGCCGTGGTATCGCTTGCTCAATACTATCAGCAGGGCGATGAGGGCGGTGGCCAGAGCTGGGATGTAGGGCATAGAGTCTGTCATATAGTTTGGAAGAGGGCTGGCACAAGGCCTGCCACTACGAAGAGGAAGAGGGGGTTAGTTCAGGGTTTTTGTGAGGGTCAGGGTGATGGCTGGGTTGGGGTGGCTGGATTGACTGGCGTCCAGCGCTATTTGTTGGGTCAGGGTCCAGCCTTGTGCTATTGGTGTTGTGTTGGTGATGTCGGTGGCTATGGTTGTGGTTTTTTGGCTGTTGGGTAATGGTTCGGTGAAGCTTCCGTAGTTTTGGATGTAGGCTATGCGGAAGCGTGGGTTGATGAGTTTGGTGAGGCGCATGGTGACTGCTCCGTTGATTACCTGTACGCGGTTGAGGGGGTCGTATTGGTAGTTGGCGGATTGGATAAAGGGTACGAATGGGGTGCCGATGGCGTAGCCCTGATGGACCCAGCCGCTGTAGACGCCGTTGGCGAAATAGTTGTCGATGTCGGAGAGTGAGTTGCCGTCGTAACGGGTGTCGAGGATTTCGAGGTTTATGCGGGCGATGGGACTTCCCTTTTCTTTGTTGACCATTGAGATGCCGAGGAGGAAGTCGCCGGGGTACCAGAAGCGGAGGCCGCTGCCGTCTTCGAACATGGTTTGGGCGTAGAGGAACCAGTCGCGGTCGACGTCTTTTTGCTGGAGGGCGAATTCTATGGTGCCGCGGTGGTCGCCGAGGGCATTTTGCTGGTCGGTTGTTTGTGCGTTACTGCCTCCGGCACGGCCAAAGAAGACTCGCCAGAAGTCGGTGAATGATGATGGCTGACCGTCGCCGGCCCAGGATGCGAGGTCGTGGAGGCCTGCGTAGAAGTTGATGCCGTGGTCGGGGTCTGTGTCGCCGAGGCGTATGTAGAGGAATTTTTGCTGGACGCAGGCGTTTTTGACGTATTGTTCGGTGCCCATCCATCCGTTGGCGAAGTAGGCGTTGAAGGCGAGGTTTTCTGTGAGTTCTATGTAGCCGTTTGTGGAGATGGCTATTTTTGGGATTGTGGGTGCGTTTTGGCTGTATACTTCGGAGCCGACGGAGAGGAGGCTGTCGACGAGGCCGAAGGTTTCGGCTTTGCGGCCGAGGGTGAGTTTGAACTTTTTGTAGGTCAGGCCGGCGTAGGCGTCGGTCCAGACGATGTCTTTGGGTGAGCCGGTGCGGGCGGTGACGTCGGCGCCGTAGAACCAGTCGAACTCTTTTTCGTCGTCTGGGTGTTTATTTATGCGGAGACGGGTGAATATGCTGCTGGCATTGTCCATGCTGACGCGGCCATTCTTGTTAGCCCACATCCAGAATGGAGGAGGGGCTTGTTTTGAGGCTATGAAGCCGGTGGAGACTTGTATTGAGTCGATGCCCGGGGTTACGGCGGCTTTGACAGGGGTGGCGGTGAAGAGTATTGTCAGGAATATGAGTATGAATAGCTGGCAGTGGGCTATCAACTGTACGTTATGAATGTCGTCCCCTAGTTTTGTTGGGAACTGTACGTTATGAATGTCGTCCCCTAGTTTTGGGGGGGTGGGGGTTAGGACCATTTCAGGGTTTGGCGTAGGGTTTGGAGTTGGGATTTGGTTTGGGTGTCGTTTTGGGCGTTTTTCAGGGCTTCTTTTATGAAGGCGTAGAGGATGGTGAGGAAGCCGGTGGCCAGGGTGGCCAGGAGGACCATCATGCTGCGTTTGGGTTTTGATTTTTGTTCGGGGGGGATGGCTTTGTCGAGGACCTGGATTACTGAGCTTTCTTTGGCTTCGTCGATTTTGGCTATTTCGAATTGTTTGGCGAGCATTTCGTAGATGGTTTCGGCGTATTTGAAGTCGCGGGTTTTGCGTATGTATTCGAGGCCGGTTTCGGGGACTTTGCCGGGGGTGATGGTGCCGGTTTCGATTTTGTCGAGTTGGGCTCTCAGGGCCTGGACTGTCTGCTGGTTGCGGATGAGGTCGGGGTTGTTACCGGTGGCGAAGGTGCGCATGGCGCCGAGTTCGACTTCTTTCATGGCTATCTGGCCTTTGAGGCTGGCTGCTGCGCCTATGCCGAGCTGGGCCTGGGAGTCGATGTGGATGATGCCGGTTTTTTCCTGGAGTTGTTTGAGGGCGATTTCGGCGTCGCTGAGGTTCTGTTTGGCCTGGAGGAGCTGTTTTTCGTAGAAGAGGCGGCGGTGTGAGGCTTCGGTGACGGCGAATACCTGGGTGAGGCGTTGGAGTTCGTCGACGTATCCGTTGGCGAGCATGGCGGCTCGCTGTGGGTTTTTGTCGTCGACGGAGATGCCGATGATGCCGTCTTTGCCGACTTTTACGGTTGTGGCTCCGTTGAGTGCTTTGCGGGTGGTTTCGGGTGTTTTTGTTTTGTAGACGATCTGGAGTTTGAAGCGTTTGATCATGTTGTCTTGTATGGTGCGGCTTTTGAGCATGGCGACGTAGGTGTCGTTGGGGTTTTTGATGCCTGCTGCGCCGGCCATTCCTCCGAGGGCTCCGAGTTGACTGAGCATTGCTGATGCGCTGGATTGCTGCTGGGGGGGGAGCATTTGCACGTCGGCGGTGTAGGTTGGGGGGATGATCAGGGTGTATAGGGCTGTGAGTACCGCGACGATTAGCGGAAGACCCAGGATTAGTTTTTTGTGTTTGGCTAATGTTATAGCCAGGTCTATGAGACTTATTTCGTCTTCTGGGGGGGGTTGTTGGGTTTCTTGCATTTATTTGTGTGTGAATTCGTTGGTTTGGAAGAGGGCAGGCACCAGGCCTGCCTCTACGAAGATGGGGAGGGTTGGGTTAGAGCGTTTTCAGGACGGCGAGGCCGGCGGCGCCCAGGCCTAGTTGGTAGAGGATGTTGGTCCAGTCTTTGAGATCCTGGATGAAGGTTGTGCCTCTTTGGATTTTTTCGGGGACGACTATGGCGTCGCCGGGGTTGACTCGGCCGCCGAGGCCGCTGTGGTGGCTGCTGCGTACTGTGCCGTCGGCGCAGATACGGTAGAGTTCGGATTTTTCGCCGGTCATGTTGACTCCGCCGGCGAGGGTGAGGTAGTGGTTGACTTTGCGGTCGGGCTGGAAGATGAAGGCGTTTTGCTGGTAGACTGCTCCGATGACGTCGACGGTGCCGGGTTTTTCGGGGATGTAGATGGTGTCGCCGTCTTTAAGGGAGACGTCGGGGAGGTCGTTGACGGTGACTTGATAGTCCTTGAGTGTGAGGATGATGCGGCCTTCGGATTTTATTGTCCGGAGTTTTGCTGCAATTCTGCGCTGGGCTTCGAGTTCGCTTGCTACTGTGGCGGCCTGGGCGGGATCGGTTTGGCCGCTGAGGCGTTGTTTGGCACTGGCTTCGATGTCTTTTTCGTAGCGATCGATTGTTTCGTCGATTTTTTGCTGTTGCTGGACTTTGACACTTTCGCGTTTGAGCTGTGTGCCGTAGATGTAGGCTTTTTCGGTTGTGCCGCCTATGCGGGCGAGGAGGGCTTTGAGGGTTTCGCCTTTTTTGAGTTCGAATACGCCGCTTTGATTGACTTCGCCGTCAACGCGGACGAATTCGCGTTCGGCTTTGACTTCGAGCGGGGCGGCTCCGGGGGCGAAGACGCGGATGATGTCGGTCGGCTGTACTTCGAATTGGGTGAGTTTTTGTTCGATTGATGCCCAGTCGGCCTGGAGTTCTGTAATGGTCTGGTAGCGACTGTTGACATTTTTTTCGACAATGACGTTTTTGAGGCCGGCTACGGATTCGAAGCCGCCTGCCCAGGTGACGATTTCGGCAATGGAGGCTTTTTGGCGGAGTTCGAAGATGGCTGGTTTTTTGATGTCGCCGAGAAGGGCGAACTGGGGTCCGACGGCGGGGATGTAGATGACGTCGCCGTCCTGGAGGGAGATGTCGGATGATTTGTCGCCGTGGAGGAGAATGTCGTAGAGGTCGAAGGTGGTGAGGGGGCTGCTGCCTCGTTTGAGTTTGATGTTGCGCATGCTGCCGGTGAGGGATGGGCCGCCGGATGCGAAGAGGGCGTTGAGCATGGTGCTCATGGCGCTGAGGGAGTAGGATCCGGGGCGCAGGGCGTGGCCGACGACGTAGATTTGCAGGCTGCGGGTCTGGGCTATGCTGGCGCTGAGTTCGAAGCTTTTGAATATTTTGCCGACGGCTTTTTTGAGGTAGCCCTGGAGGTCGCGGTATTTGACGCCGGATACTTTTACTGAGCCGACGCGGGGCAGGTAGATGTCGCCGCTGCGGCTGACGGTGACGTTGACGTCGATGTCGACCATGCCCCAGCCGCGAATCTGGAGGGCGTCGCCGGGGCCGATGATGTAGTCGGGGTTGACTTGTACGGCTTTGAGCGGGGCGAAGGTGCTGGGGACGTTGCGAAAGAGGTCGCGGCCGTAGATGTCGAGCTTTTTGCCGGTTGAGTTTTCGACGTAGATTTGAAAGCTGCTTTTAACGGCGCCTGGGTTGCCTTGTATATTCTGGTCCTGCTCTTCCGGGCGGGTGTTGGTGTCGCGGGCGGAGGCGTCACGCTGGTCGGAGATTGAGGTGCTTATTGTGGTGTTGGGTGTTCCTGTTGATGGTGTCGTGAAATATGCAGCGCCGGAGCTTGCTGTTGCTGTTGCCGGGCTTGAACTTTCGGCTGCTTTTGTTTGGGCCGGGAGTGCCAGTAGGGATAGTAGGAGAATGGAGATGTATCTATATCTCATATATAGAGAATTGAGTGAGCGGTTGGGAGTTGGCAACTTGATTGACGGCTTCTTACACAGCTACGCTTTCTTGAGTCACAAGTGAGGGATGGGATATATATATTATATTATATATAACAACCTTAATAAAAAGGAAATAATATATTTTTTTAATTCCAATTATAAATTGGACGAAGTTTTGTTATGGACGAGTGCTGAGTGCTGAGTGCTGAGTGCTGAGTGCTGAGGGATTTGGGGTAATTAACACTGTGGGATGAGTTAATTGGTGTAATTTTTTTACCTTTTAATCTTTAGTATACAAAAATTTCAGCTACTTATGGCGATTAAATCGCTGTTTTTTTGCAAAACATTGCCGGGGGGTTAGTTTTTTGAGGTCAGGTAGAGTTTTATGAGTTTTGCGGCGAAGGTCAGGGTTTCGAGGTCGGTTATGACGGGGAGGAGTTTGGTGGTTATTCTGCCTTTGTTGTTGTTGAGCCATTCGTTGCGGTAGAGGACACCCATGAGCTTGTCCATGGGGACGTCGCAGGCGGTTTCGACGAGTTGGTCGAGGTTGATTTGGGGGCCGGTGAAGGGTTGGGCGGTTTGGTTGAGTGCCATGGTGAGCACGCGGCTGCCGTTGGTTTGGGTGAGGGTGTAGTCGATGCTTTGGCCGGATTTGCGGCAGATGCGGAGGGTAATGGGTTGTGGCAGCGGTTTGCATTTGGGCGCGGCGGGCTGCTCTACTTTGCCTTGTTCGTGGTCGATGAATCTTTTGAGTGCGTTGAAGAGGATATTTGTGATGTCGGCGCCTGTGAGGTTTTTGTTGACGCGCATGAGCCAGCTGAGCTGGAAGAGGTCTATGAGAAAGCTGAGGAGTACTGCGTTGGTTGTATTGCGCTTCATGGCTGATTTGTAGCGGTTGAAGGCGACGTTGCAGTATGCGAGCATGTCGATAAGGGTGGCGCTGTCCATGCTGCGGGTTTCGACGACGGGGCAGTAGTTGTTGTAGAGGTCCCAGTCGTATGAGCGGATTTTGCCTTCGTTTTTGTATTCGTTGAAGATGCCTGTTCCGGGATAGGGGGTCATGACCATGAAGAGGGACTGGCGGAGTCCGAGTGATTTTGCGAATTCGGGGTAGGCAAGGGTGTCTTGTATGCTTTCGGTGTAGTGGCCGATGATGAAGTAGCCTTCGGCGCCGATTTTGTTTTTGCTGCAGAGGTCGATGGCGCGGGCGACGTCGTTGAGGCTGTTTTTTTTGTTCATGAGGGCAAGAGTGGCTTCGTTGGGGCTTTCGATGCCGAGGCCTACTTTGCTTAGCCCTATGCGGCTGAGTTTGTCGAGGATGCGTTCGGCGCGGACGAGGTCTTTGGCTCTGGATTCCGTCATGATGCGGAAGTTGGTGAGGCCTCGTTCGATCATCATGTCGCAGATTTTTTCGGCACGACTGATGTTGGTGAGGAAGTTGGCGTCCCAGATTTTGAGAAGTTTTTTGCTTTTGGGGTCGTGGAGAAGGGCAATTTCTTCGACGACATTTTCGGCGCTTCTGCCGCGCCAGCTTTTGTGCATCTGGTCGTTGGCGCAGAAGGAGCATGACCAGGGGCAGCCGCGTGAGGTGTAGATGGTGTCGATGGAGTAGGAGTCGCCTTTTTCGCCGTATCGCTGGGGACGGAGAGAGCGGAGGGGAAAGGCTATGGAGTCGATGTCGGCGATGATGTCGCGCGGGCTGGTGTAGACGATGCCGCCGCCTTCGCGATAGGCTATGCCTTTGACGTCGCGGGAGGGGCCGTTCAGGACGAGTTCGCGGAAGGTGTGTTCGCCTTCGCCGATGACGACGACGTCGACGCAGTTGAGTTTGAGTACCTCTTCGGGGAGTGCGGTTGGGTGGAAGCCTCCCATGACAACGAATTTACCGGCTTCTTTGGCTATTCGGGCGAGTTGTTCGGCCTGGTTGAAGGCGCCGGTCATGGAGGAGATGGCGACGAGGTCTATGGGACTTTTTTTGAGGAGTGTGCGAAGGCTGTCGAAGATGCCGTAGTTGTAGTAGTTGTCGGGCATGACGAGGCTTTCGACGTCGTGCTGGACGGCGGCGGCGAGGTAACAGACGCCGATGCAGTCGGTTATAAATCGGGGAAAGGGTACGATGATGGTTTGGGGGGCCTCGACAAGGCAGAGATTTTTAAAGTATGCCATAGAATTCAGAGCTTGTCTTACCTTTTTTTAGAGTAATTTTTTTTTGTAAATATACGCATTATAGACGGTTTCGCATTATGGATTTGTGAAAGAATGTTTTGTGTGATGAGTTCTGGGGAATGAGGGATAACTGTACGTTATGAATGTCGTCCCCTAGTTCGCATTGTGTGATGAGGAATGAGGGGCAACTGTACGTTATGAATGTCGTCCCCTAGTTGGGGATTGTCTGGTAATTATAATAATGGGGGGGGGATGCTGCAAATGAGGGTGGCTGGGGTTGTGGCTCTTGGGAAGTTGAGGGAGGAAGGGATATTTCCTGGGAAGGGGGTTGGGTTGGAGGAGATGGAGGGGGTGGTTGATGGGGTGGTGGAGCGGTTTCTGGAGGAGCGGTTTTTGGTGTCGCAGGGGCTTGGGGGGTTGGATTTGGCGGGTGAGCTGGTGGATAGGGCTTTGCGGACTTCGGATGGGGAGGTGATGGATGAGGCGGGGGTGCCGGAGGGTGAGCGGTTGGAGATGGTGCGGGCTTTGGACAGGCAGAATGTGATGTTGGGGCTTTATGGGCGGTATGTGGAGATTCTTTTGCCGGTGATTCGGGAGATTGCTGCGGTTGAGATGAGAGCGGTGAGGGTGCTGGAGCTGGCGTGCGGGACGGGGGGGTTGGCGTTGGAGTTGGCAGTTGGCAGTGGGGAGTTGGCGGTGGTTACGGGGTCGGATGTTGTGCCGGGGTTTGTTGAGGCTGGGAATTTGGAGGCGGCGAGGAGGGGGTTGGGGGTTAGGTTCAGGGTGATTGATGCGTTTGGGATGGAGGGGGTTCGGGTTGGGGAGTTTGATGTGGTGGTTGTGTCGCAGAGTCTGCATCATTTTAGTCCGGGGCAGCTTGCGGTGATGATTGCGCGGGCGGGGAGGCTTGGGGTGAAGAGGTTTGTGGGGATTGACGGGTACCGGAGCGTGCTGCTGGCGGGGGGGGTTCCTTTGATTGCGAGTTTGCAGGGGCTGGGGGCGTTTATGCTGGATGGGCTGACTTCGGCGCGGAAGTTTTATTCGGAGATGGAGTTGGAGATTATTGCGGAGATTGCTTC
>Ga0208111_1000108_pt1 | contig 34842 bp, 52 predicted proteins | sample CryBogCBH08Aug08_FD_184605 | JGI IMG/M metagenome (GOLD analysis project Ga0208111, IMG submission 184605) | Freshwater microbial communities from Crystal Bog, Wisconsin, USA - CBH08Aug08 (SPAdes) (version 2) | ecosystem: Environmental > Aquatic > Freshwater > Lake | place: Crystal Bog... | reverse complement strand
ATTTGATAAGGCATGGGTACTAGGAATCATAGAAAAACCACAGTTTTACAAGCAAGCAAACTTTGTCAAAAAAGGAACTTTAGACGGGGATAACAATTTTGAGATAAAAGACGATTGTTATAACCTAAAAATTCAAGAGCTAGACGATGTACATTCCGTTAGATGCACTTTTAAATTGGGAAAATAATGAAAAATGAACCAGTAGCGTGGATTCCTAAAGGAATGACACTAGCAAAACCAAAAGATTTAACAGACTGTATTCCACTCTATACCCATCCAGCAAAGTGCAATAAATGCAACGACACGGAGTGGGTATGCGAAAACCACCCTGACCAAGAAGCCCATAAATGTAGTCATTGTGAAGGTGCTGGAAAACCTTGCGAGTGTACCCATCCAGCAAAAGAACTACACCTATCACTTCAAAAAAGTAAAGAAACAGGTGAACTATTAGCCGTTACTTATACAGATGATGAGCATAGGATTGTGGAAGTGTTATGGAAAAAACCACCAGCAAAGACATTAACGGATAGCGAGATAGAACAGATTTCACATCGTTACCACTACACATACAATCCCGATTACATTGGATTTGCTAGAGAAATACTAAGAAAGGCACAAGAAAATGAATAAACTAGTTGATTGGTGGTTTAGTGGTCGTTGTTTACGGCATCCAATGGTGGTAGCCATTATGTTTTATACGATTGGTTATTTTGTTGGTAAAAGCTAAGAAAGGCACAAGAGAAATGAACTATTCAGACTTTGTAATCCGTAGTTGCCGTCAAACCCCTAGAACGATGTCAGAAGCGTTTAAAGATGTTGAGTATTGCTCTGCTATTACTTACCCATCATCACACGAATATAGCTGGTTTTGGGGGTTTTTAGGGGCTTTAATGGCTATTTCTGTATTCGGATACTGCTTCTACCTAACAATCAACCGTTTTTAACCATATTAAGGGCTTCAGATTCTTCCCTGTCTACCCGCGCAAGCCATCCGCGACCAAAGATAGGAAAAGACTTTAATGAACGATAATATTCCCGCCTAGTTTCTGAGAATTTTGAAATAAGAGTTGCTGGATTATTTGCACAAATAAGGCTTCTTGTTGAAGGCCCAATAACTCCGTCAGGTACACATCCAATAGATTGTTGAAGCAATTTAACGCTTCTTCCTGCGCCTGCGTTAACTGCCATTGAAAACACAAGATAGTCGATTCCTCTAGGTAATACTTCTCCATAGCAAGGTTTCCAGTAGCGTTGTTCGTATAAGGGTGCTACATCGTCTTTGGTAAGGTTTTTAAGCGTGTTTACAGGATGCCCTACCCATTCTTCCCAAACTGCTTTAGTGACCCCTAAATTTGTTTCTCCACCTGCATCACCAGCAAGACCATGCACGCCTGTCCAGCCGCCTTCAGACCTTAAGACTAGGTCTAGACATTCTCTAAAATTGTTCATTTAATGCCTATTTGTGCGTTTATCCAGTCTTGTAAACTGACTAATTGTTGCGTGGTTTCAGAGCATTGTCCAGCAAGAATGTTGTAGGCGGTTGCAACATCAGCGACTGTGGGGGCTGTGGAAATGCTGGACACTTTACTGCTACTGGGGTTATTCCACACGCTAGTAGACTTATAGTAGTTACGCAAAGCAGTAAGTTTAGCTTCATATTCATTGGCTATTCCTTTAGTGACTAATTCGTGTTGTTTTTGGATTGATTCGACTTTAGCTTCTTGTGTCTTGGAGACAATTTCAATCTCTGTTTTGTAATTAAGGTATTTAGAATAGCCCATCCAATACCCACTACCAAACAGAATAAGGCATAGGCCACCAAGAAGTGATATTTTGACATAATCAATCATCTGAATCCCGAAATTCTTGGCGAGAATGCGAATGTGGCTTGATACGGATCAGGTTTAGGCTGAACATTATCATCCACCAAGCCACGAATATTCCAACCACAGCAAACATAAATGCAGCGAGAAGTAGAAAATATACGCTTGATATACACGAATTGAAAAAGTCCGTTAGCTTTGATAAAGCACCAACCAGCTTTTGCATTGTCATTGTCCTTAATTGTTTTGTCACCGTATATAGTAGTTATATATAGCGGTACTAAATATCTTAGCCCAAATGCGTATGCAGGGTTACGAATAAGCCATTTTATTTGTGAAAGATAGCAAGGTGGGTTTAATTGGGCAAAAGTAGCATCACCGTCTAAAGAGTTATCAGGGGTCATAAACCAGCCTAAATAGGTCGGTAATCGTGGCCCAACACCCCATGAGGAATGATTGTCTAACCAGCCTTCTTGCTGATTAGCAAACAAAGGCAATACAGGGGCTATAACAAGTGCTAACAATGTTATAACAAGGTTAATAGGGACTAAAAGTATATATAAGATATATATCATTCTACAGGCCCAGTAGTAAGAAAGCGCAATACAGCGACAATAATACCGACAATAACCAAAATAATGCCATAGTATCTTTCGCTTATAACTGACTGTAAGTAGGAAAAGTTATCAAACAATGCGCCAAATACGACTAGCGCAAAGGAAAACCACATAGTGCGAGATTTCATTTGCCTGTAATGTAATGGCTTATAAAACCTACAAAAGCTGATATTGCAGATACCACCATCATGCCTGCCCACAGGCCTCCACGACCCTTATTGGCTAACTCAAGTAGTTGCTTAACATCTTTGCGTAATTCAGCTACCTCGTACTCCATGTTTTCTACTTTTTGCCAAGTTACGCCAAATTTAACAGGGTCGATTTCCATAATCATTTTGCTTTACGAGTTGTTGCTTTTTTAACAGTTTTCTTAGCAACTTTTTTCTCAAACTCATGGGGAGTGTAAGGTTTTTGAGTGGCAGGAAAAGGCCATGTAGTTTCTACATTAATTTTAGGCATATAGCCTATTTTGTCTAGCAAAAAAGTGACGAGAAACATTAAACCACCTCCACTAATGAAGTTTCTAATAGTTTAATAAATGCGTCTTTACCGACTTTTAATTGGTCTAACGCAAAGCCAGCAGAGTTAATCTTGCGGTCAAGGTCTACACAATGGTTAAACAGGGTTTGTTGCTCTACTGTTAAATCTTCAAAGTTGTAACTTACATCATTGATGGTGATTTGAGTTTTTTTCGTGTTTTCGCTCATTTCATTCTCCTAAAAATTTCGCCAAAAAAGGGTGGCGAATTACCCTACTGCGTTCTCAAATGGTGTTAAATCATGTCCAGCGTAGTAGTCACCTTTAGCAATTTGTATGGAAAGGTGTTCTTTATTACGCTTAACTGTATCAGCCCAATCAGCATCAGTCATATCAGCAGGTTTACCAGCATTGAGTAGGTCACAGCTATCCATTGCGGCATTGTATGAGCGTTGTACTTCTTGTTCAGGTGTTAGTTCTAACATTTTATTTGCCTTTTAAATGAATAATAGAGTTGAAGTGTTGCTAGTCCTGTAATCACTCCGCAAAAGAAACTATAAATATCCATTATTGTCCTTTAAGGGTTGCGATTTCTAATGCTTGTGCTTCTAGTTTTGCGTTAAGTTCTTTTACTGCGTTAATCAAATACCAAGTTAAATTGCTTGCATCAACAGACATTACGCCAGTTGATTCTGTTTTAACGCAATCAGGAAGAATGGCTTGAAGTTCTTGGGCAATAGCACCTAATTGAACGCCTTTAATGTCAATAGCGTTTTGTGGTTCTAATTCAGTAATTTCATCTTTTGTGCGATATTCAAAATTACGCACTTGAATTGCGGTGATTTTATTTAAACCATCGGTGTTATCAATAATGTTCTTTTTAAGGCGTTGGTCAGAAGTAATAGACCAAAGTGTGGAATTATTACCTTGATACATTCCACCACCAGAATTTATATACCCAGTATTTGAGCCTTTTCCTACTGTTCCAGATTGTGTTGCAATAGCCAATTCATTTGTTGCAGACGATGATGATGCCCCAACATTGTATCCAAGATAGGTACAACCAGTTCCAGTTGTTAAAGTAAAACCAGAATTTTGACCTAATATGGTGTTATTTCCACCAGTAGTAATACTATACCCAGCGTTGTAACCTACTGCTGTGTTGTTTGATGCGGTGGTGTTTGAAGCAAGAGACTGCATACCAAAAGCACTATTGTATGAGCCTGTAGTATTTGCTTGTAAAGATTGTCTACCTGATGCGCTGTTGTAATCGCCAGTTGTTGTATTGGTTAATGATAAAGTACCAAAAGCAGAATTAAACTGTGATGTAGTTACTGATAATCCAGCTTGATAACCTACAGCAGTAAGCAATCCTGAAGTAACGGCAGCACCAGCTTGGTAACCAAATAAAGAAGAATATCCTATAGTGTTTGTTGCTGCTCCAGCACCTTGACCAACTACAGTATTAAACGCTGCACTACCACCACCCTTACCAACAGTAAGACCTGATATAGAAGCATCGTTAGCTAAAGTTAAGCTAGTGCCGTTAAATGTCATATTGGCACTACCAACTACTAAACCACTAGAGTTATATAAGACTTGAGTAGTAGTAGACGAGCCTACGCCACCTTTAGTGCCAATAACTTGCACTACGCCACTTGAGTCTTTGTAAAAAAGCTTACCATCAGCAGTATTAATGGCTAATTCGCCAGCTACTAAGTTACCAGCCGTAGGGATATTAGTAGTTGTTGCAGAATAATAAATCGAAATTGGTGTGTAGCCTGTTTGTGCCATTTTAGTATGTCCCGCCAAATATGCCTGTTAAGGCTGTTAATGTACCAACATTATTAATGTCGTTTGTTGCCATATTCAATGCACCTGACATCGGTGTTTGACCGTCTGCTGAAACAGACTGAGTTAATCCGTCAGCTATGTTTTGCATAGTTGTGTTAGCCCAGCTACTTGTAATAGTAGTACCTGTTACTACTGGGTTACCAATAGGTAAACTGTAAACTCCTGATCCATTACGGGACATGATTTATTCCTTTATTGTGCTGCTGTAGCAGTGGACTGCATTAATAGTAATTTAGCTAAATTTGCTCTTTCCATTTCTTTTGCCGCTTCAGGTGTCATTTTAGTGCCTTTAGGAATAGTTTTAGCTATTTCCATGTAAGACGCTGCTTCATGCGGATTGAGTAAAGTTTGTGCAAATTGATTGGCTAACTCTTTATTGGCTTTTCCATAGACCACATCGCTTGCTCTTGCCATTAAATTACCAGCAGTTTCAGCCAAACCACGCCTACGAAGCAAATTAGGCAAGTTAATCTGATTAAGCATATTGCCATAAGCAAGCTTTTGAATAGTATCTGATCCTACACCGCGCCCAGCATTTTCAGCAAATTGACTACGAGCTAAGTCTTGTCTTAAAGCTTCTAATGTATTCATCTTTTCAGGTGAAACCACATTAGGATTGATTGTTTCAACATTTTGAGCCAATTTACCTGCATACATCTTACCGCTTAGTGGGTTTACCACTTTATCGGCGATTCCTTGAATAACATCCATCTCATTGATTGGTTTGGACATTGCAGCATAGGTTTCTCTAGCTACTTTGTATTCAGGGCTAATTTGATCGTTTTCTAAGAATCCAACTAATCTATTTTTAGCGGCCACCAAACCAGCCATCTTATTCTTTTCAGCTGTAGACATATCAGGCTTTTTAAGACGCTCAATAGCATCATCAATTGCCAGTTTAGTTTGATGCAAGCCTTGAATACTGCCTTTAGGATTGTTGATGTCAATACCTAAGTTTTTAGCATTAACTTGGGCTTGCTTCATTGCATCTTTAATAGCAGGTGTTTGTACTAATTGATTGACTTCCTTACTCAATTCAGGGGTAAGCGTCATCTTTTTGCTAAATGCGGATTTGTATAAATCTTCCGCAGCGTTTTCTCTAGCTAAATTCAAAGCAGCGCGTTCACCTTCTGTACCAGCCAATTGATGCAAGGCAGCAACACGGGCATCATTTTGAGCCAATTGTCTTGCAGCCATTGAGTTAGTAGCTTCTTGAGAAACCGCAGTAGCGGCTCTTTGTGCGGCAGCAAGGCTAGGAACTCCAGCAGCTTCTCCAACAGTAGGCATAGAACCTTGTACTAATTCTTTAGCATTTTTAAGGTTAGTTACTGCTTTTTCTGCTTCATTACCAGCATATTGGCGCAATGCACGACCAATAATAGCTTCTCTGCCACCTGTATATAAAGGCTCAATTAAAGCCTTACCAGCGTTATAACCTGTTTTAAGTACTTGACCAACAATAGGAAAAGCACCGCCTAATGCACTTTGAATACCAATATTTTGTGCTTTAGCTTCTTTATATTGTTCAGGATTAAGACTAGTTTGTTCAGGAGTTAAAACGCCTGATAAAGCACCTGTTCCTACACCTTGAGCTACTTTTTGGGCAAAACTAGGAATCATTCCAGTAGTACCAATACCCATATAAGGAGCAGCTTGCCCTACTGCGCTACCTACTTGATTAACGGCACTACCTACGCCACCCATTTGAGCTTGTGTGCCTGATTCAATCTGATTAATAGCATTAACCATGTTATCGCCAGTATTGCCTTTACCGATTAACTTATCGTAGGCTTGGACTAATGCTGCTGGAGATTTAGCAATTCCTGTAGCTACATTAATAGGTAAACTTACTGTGCTAGTTAACGCTTCTTTCGCTGCTTTTGTAGCACCTGTAGGAGCAGAACCATAAGAAGATGTATAAAGCGGTATACCTTCAGGGGAATACTGTATATCTTCAGCACCTTGAGTATACATATTTCCCTTTTCAGGGCGAGCACCAGCAGTAGGATGTTGTTTTAATACTTCAGCTTGTACTTGTTCTTGAGAAGCACCAGTAGGGCCTTCAATTTTATATGTATTACCATCAGGAGCAGATATAGAGTATGTTGGCATTATTTATTCTCTTGTACAACAGTTGCTTGACCCCATAAATTTGGGGTAACTTGTTGTGCAGGTGCATTAGATGGAATAGGCGCAATAGGATTAGATTGAACACCCATTCTTGCTCCTTGTGGCCCAGCCGCCATAGCAATGTCATTTTGAGCTTGTTCACGCATACGAGCTTTTTGAGCAATAACAGCTGGAGCATCACCAATATCAGGGAAATAAGTTTTTCTATTTGTTTCAATTTCATGTGCATTAGTACCAGCACCTGTTTTAAAGCGTAAATATGCTTCAGTCCATTGATTTTGAGCTTGTTTTGCTTGTTGTGCAGAAGCAGGAGTTAAAAAGTTAAATATTCCACCAGCCATACTTGTGGTTGCTTGAGATTGAGGTTTATTAGGATTAAATCCTTTAGCATAAACATCATTTAATTCATTATTAGCACCAACCATTTGACTATGAAATACAGCGGCTTTACCTTGTGATTCATTTAAAGGTTTACCATTTTGCATTTCAAAAGCAGCTTTAGCTTGATCAACAGCAAGTCTGCCAGCACTTATTTTTAATTCTTCTTTTTGATAATCGTTCATTTTGTTTTTGTAATCAGTAAATGAACCTTTAAAACCATCGGATTTAGCCGCTTCAAAATTAAGCATTTCATCAGTCTTTTTAGGAATCATATTTCCTACAAGTGCCGCTTTGTATTCCGAACCTGCACCATATGGATTATTTGTATTTATTTCACGCAAAGCAGCAGATAAATCAGGCTTAGTAGCAGGTGTTACTGCTGTAGGCATTGGTATATTACCAGTATAAGGCCCAGCTAATTCTGTAGTTTTTTCAGGAGTTCCAGTAATTAAATTAGTAATAGCTTCTTCTTTAGTGGCTTTTCCACTACGAATCTTCTCAGCTAATTTAGCGGCTTCTGTATCGCTTTGTTTTCCCATGTAGGCAGCAGTAATCATATTAGCTACTGGTTGTAACATTTGAGCAAAACTAGGCGCAACATAACGACCACTAACCATTTGTCCTTGTGGTTGTTGATTTTGTTGCATCAACATTTCAGAAAAGCGTTGTTGACGATTTAAAGCCTGCTGTTGAGCATAATCTTCAGGGGATAAATTCCCAGTTTGGGATAAGTTGTAATCTGCCATTATGCTTCTCCGTTCCAGCTAGTTGGCGTTTGACCACCACCGCCATATCCGTATACATTTTCTGCGCCATATTTATCCATAGCTTTTTGTGCTTGGTCATAAGGGTCTTTTTTACGCAACATAGCAGCCATAGCTAAAGGACTTAGTCCTGAATATCCGTTGCCATGACTTGAAGGTTGTGCATATTGATTACTTTGTGCAAGTTGTTGATTCATATACGCTTGTTGTGCCGCAGCATTTTGAAATACAGGCATCGTATATTTTTGGTCATCTTGAGGAAAATAGGGGGCAATGTCGCTGATATATTGGCTCATAATTTTGCGTAATCCACCATTTTGTAACCGTCAGGTCGAGTAATAACCGCTTCAGGCATAATTTCTTCAACTTCTTGAGCCATAACACCAATATGTTTACCGTGTCCTGCAAATGGGTCATTCCTAAATTCAGGTTTGTATTCGTATGTGTAAACATTTAGACCGTTAGATAGTTCTCCAACTTGTTCAATGTTTTCTTTCATGCGGATGTCAGAACCCATAATTGCTGCCGCGCCCAAAGTACCGCCAAGACCCATTAATCCGCTATTTAAGCCTGATTGTGCAGCTTGCTGGGCGTTATATGTACCAAGATTGTAGTTACCAGCCGCAGTTGTAGCACCCAATAGATCAGCACCAGCAGTTGTAGCTTGTTGTGGCACATTTTGAAATGTTGGGTTTTGAACTTGTGCGCCAGTACGCAATGCACTTAAAGTATTAAGTGGCATATTGTAATTGGTCAATGCTTGGTTATATTGTTGTTGTTGCGCTGCATTACCCAAATTAGCATTAGTCATTTGATTAGCAAACTGTTGTTGTGCCAACGCATTATTACCTTGTTGCTGTGCTTGCTGATTGGTATACATTTGTTGCAATGCAGGATTATTAGCTGCTTGTTGCGCCAATTGATTCTGATATTGCTGTTGTTGTGCTTGATTATTAAAGCTTTGACCAGCTAATTGATTGGTATAGTTTTGCTGACCAGCTTGATTGCTTAAATTAATATTTGATAGCTGTGCTTGATTTTGATTAATCATGGCAGCATTGTTAGCTTGTTGAGCAGCTAATTGATTTGAGTAACCTTGTTGATTTTGTTGTGCATTAAATCCTTGACCAGCTAACTGATTTTGATAATTTTGATTCATTGCCGCATTATTAGCTTGTGTACCAGCTAATTGATTTTGATAACCTTGCTGGCTTGCAGCATTATTAAACCCAACATTAGCCAATTGATTTTGATTTTGTTGAGTAGTAGCTTGATTGCCAAACTGTCCAGCTTGCAAGTTTTGGTTAAACATTTGATTCTGAACTTGTGCGCCTTGAAGCTGAGCTTGAGTCAATAGGTCGTTTTGACCTTGATTAAAGCTACGCATAGCATTGTCATAAGCTTGAGTTCCCTGAACAATACCTTGATTAGCCAACTGAGCTTTTTGTGATTCAGCTTGTTGTGCCATCTGAGGATTTAAACGGCTCATCAATAATTGAGTTGCAGTATCCCATCCTTGCATACCTGTACCAGCTACATTTCCTTGTAATTGTGCGGCATTGCCCATTCCACTAAATTGTGGGCCTTGTCCGACCATATTATTTTGTTGTGCTTGACCTACTTGCAAGTTTTGTGGGCCTTGTCCTACTTGACCTAATTGTGGGGCATTACCCATTCCTTGTGCTTGTTGTGCGCCACCTACCATACCCATGTTTGGGCCTTGACCTGCCATTTGCAGATTGGCTTGCCCTGTTAATGGGTTTATATTTGCTTGACCAACATTAGTAGTAATAGGGCCTGTTTGTGGATTAAATCCACCACCCATTACATTTTGAACTTGACCTAATTGAGCGTTAATAGCCCCGCCAAGACCCAAACTAGCGTTGTTTTGGGTATCTAAAAGCTGTTGTCCTACATTATTAAGGGATGTAGTAGCAGTCCAAGTAGGGTTACCTTGTGAATCAACACCATTTTCAGCGTAATTTAAGTTGCCGTAAGGTGTAATTTGATTTACACGATTGGCAGCAGCAGCAGCCTGAGCAGCAGTTAAATTACCTGCCGCAGTTGCTTGTGCTGCTCCTGTATAGTCAGGAGCAGGAGGGGGACTAGGGGCAGGCCCTAATCCTAAAAATCCACCACCACCCATATCATTCTCCTCTTGCTGTTCTCAAAGGACATTGGATGTCAAGCCACCGACATTCCTCTCTCCGCATAGCCATAATCACTAAATCACCATCCATATGGGCATCAGGGATTTCGGCTATTACTTTAAAGCCCAAGTGTCGGTTTAACTTTAGGGCATCTGTGTTATCAGCACAAACTTGCCCTAGTATAACGCTAACTCCTAGAATATTAAAGGGATAATCAAAAGCCGCCCACAATAAATCTTTACTAATCCAATTAACTTCACCTGCCGCAGCAATGTGAATTTGACACGCTTTTGGCATAAATCCGTTAAATCCTACTACTGCTACTAAATTACCGTCAATTTCTTGACCTATTGAAACCGTATCTATTGGCATTGGGTGGTTCATCATCCGAACAAGCCAATCGCCCATATATTTTTGATTTTCAGTAGTAACCCTTCTCACAGTACCCCGCCACGCTCCATTACATAATCGGTAGATGCCCAATGCAGTTCAATATTACGGCTAACAGCGTTTAAATTGATAGAACCGCTAAATCCTAGTCCTGTAACGCCTTGCCAAACCTTAGTCGTAATTAACCCGCCTGACCATACATTGTTATCCCATTTAGCAGAATCCCAAATACCTTCAGATTGTGTTGTAGGATTAAATGAAACTGCTCCAAGCTGGGACTGAGTGTCAAAATCCACGCTAAGACCGCATAAAACGGCTGGTACGCCACCTGTAGACTGAAGAATTGGTCTAACCATCATAAAACGTTTTAATTGACCTGCGCTGTCAAAATAGCTATAAGCTTGTTGTGCAGTTGCGCTAATGTTGTTGCCGTCATCGGACAAAGCACTATACAAAGTGCCTACAACTCCATCACTACCAAAGTGCATATCGGCATCGCCTGATACTTCCCAGCAATAACCTTGAATACCTGTAAATCTTGCCCAAGCTTTAGTAATGGTGTGCATTACATATTGCTCCATTCCATTAGGAACAGGAATACTTAAAATTAACATATTTTCAGAAGCAAAATAGTTAATTTGCCAGCCAAACTGTGCAAAATATAAGGTAGCTGCTTGGCTAATAGGATAGTAAATCTTGTCTGTTAGGTTTACTCTAGGGTCTAGTCGGCTAGATTGCAATGCAGAAGCAAGTGGTACAAGTCCATCTTGAGTAAGCAAAAGAAGGTCACCAGCCCATTTAAAGAAGCATCTACGATTAAATGTCTGTCCTAATTGCCAAACGCCTTTTAATGCCCAATTTGCGGGATCGGCAGGGTCAGTACCGTTATATACAATGACTTCACCCATAGAAGTGACAAATACAGCGTAGTCATCTGCGCCTTGTCCAGCATCAAGAGTCCATGTACCCATAGCTTGCAAATAACCTGAATTTCTAGCAATTCCACCAAAATAAAGGGGAGAAGCTGCGCCACCAATAGCATTTACATCTAAAAACCAAGCATTTAAAGTGTCTTTTTGCGTAAAATATAAGCGATTTTTAAACAGGTTTACATTGATAAAAGTTGATGAATCTGCGCCTGTAATGCCTAAAACTGTGTATGTACCAACTACTGTAGCGTTAGCAGTAGGCGTTGTTGCCATAGTGTAAGTAAAGGTAGTTGCACCTGTTACTGTAATGACATAAGTGCCGTTATAGTCATTTGCAGTAGCCCCTGAAATAGTAACCCTATTGTTTGTTATTAGTCCATGTGCAGTTGTGGTAGTAAGTGTAGCGACTGCTCCGACATGAGTAATAGTAGAAATTGTTGCAGCCGTACTTGTTGTAGCTACATAAAACCATGCACTACCGTCATAAATCATTACAGGGTCTACACCATTGCAAGCAACTAAAAAATGCCCTGCTTGGTTGGTCATATTGACAAATTGTAATTTATCGCTAGAAATATTACTAAATACTTTAGTTGCAGGGTTAGCTTTAGTTTCCCAAATATCTGTTCCTGCTGCGCCAAATAGTTTATATCCGCTAGTTTGGGTGTAATTCATTAAAGTATTTACGGGGGTAGTAGCTTGGTTTAAATATGTACCGACTACTGTAGCATTGCCAGCAGGAGTTGATGCCATGTTATAAGTAAAGGTAGTTGTGCTAGTAATGGTAATCTTAAATACACCACTATAGGCAGAAGGGGTAGTCCCTGAAATAGACACATAAGCACCAGTTACTAAACCATGTGCTGTAGCTGTCGTTAAAGTAGCTATTGCATTTACATGGGTAATACTACTAATAGTCTTTACGCCAGTAGAAGTAGTTAATACTGAAACTACTGTATAACCCTTACGCATCGTGACATCGGTTGGGGTTGGATACCAATTAACAAGCTGAACCGCATCTAGCGGTTGCATATTTGCCAATGAATCCCTACCATTCCAGCCACCTACGGGCGAGGGAACAGAAGTTGTATTTGCGTTAAATTTTTTAGCTACGGCCATTATTAAGACCCATAGCCAGTATCGGGGATGTTAGCCCAACCAATCAATACAGCACTTGGCTGTGGAGCGAAGGACAAGGTAGCAGAACCCTTATCATTGGCTTTGGCAACATTTAAGTACCTTGTGTAGTCTTGTTGCAATGAAGTTGTATCAAAAGATTTGATTTGGAAATATTTAAGTTTAGTCAATATAGCTACAACAGAATCATCTAAAACGGTAGTATCGCTATCGTTTTGGAAATAATTTAATACATCGCCAGCAGTATTTCTGACCCATCCTTTAGAACGATATTCAAATCCTAGATACTCTTGGGTGTTATATGGTGGCCAAATCTGAAACTCATTACCAAGAATACGCCAACGAACTCTAGGCCCTGTTGAAATATAACCCGACTTTAGCCATTGCCATTGCTGGGCATCTACTGGGCCAAGCATTTGCCAATGCTTTGTTTTGTCCCAATGCGTATTATCGGTAATAGTTTCGTAATCAGGTGGTAATGGGTAAATAGTCTTACTAAAAGTTACAGAACCGCCTACAGAAGTAGCAGAAGCTAATTGAGTAGTTGTTAAGCTAGTTGAATCAATAACATTATCAACATAGGTATCTTGCGGAATACTTGTGCCTACAATGGAATAAGTATTATCCAGCCCTGCGGTACTTGGAATGTTATTAAGTAAATAAGTCCCATTCGTTGTATCGCAGGTCGTGGTTAGTGCTGTGGTGTAGAAGCGATATTCCAACTCCAATGCTTGCCAATCATGTTCCTTAATCAGGTCATACCCTGCGCGGTTCATCAAAGCCAAGATTTGTTGCACATCCTGACTAGGATTACCCACTACATAAGAAGGCACGGAAAGGTTAAGTTCAGCAGTTACCTGCTGGACTAATTGGAGCATTGTAGATGACATATTAGACTTCCTCTGTGGCTACCGTTTTCTGTTTACGGGGTTTCTTTTCACCAACAGCAGCAAGTATAGCGGCCATTTGGTCTTGCATTTGGGCCAGCTTCGCATCTGTTTCTGCCTTTATTTTAGCAGTTTCTTGCTCTTTTTTGGCAAGTTCTTCTTTTAACCCGTTAATTTCGCTTTCTCGCTTGTCAGTTTCTGCTGCTGTCATAGCTAGATTTAAAAATGCCTTTGCTTTATCGCGAAACGCATAAGGGGACATTCCTGCTGCCATTCCCATGCGCTGTAATTGCTGATCTGATGCTCCTGCAATTGATTCTACGGTATGAAACTTCATTGCGCGTAGTTCTTCAGCCTGCGATTTAGAAACTAATGGCCATTCTGCTACAGGAGTGCCAATAATTTGTTCATCATTTGCGCCTAAACGATTTTGATAGTTAGCCCATTGTTGCGGAAAACGCTGTTTATGGCTATTTAGCACATAAGTATCGATTTCAGTCAAAGTATCGCCAGCTACACAAATATGAACAAAATCAAACTCTTTGTATATTGGTCTGCCAGCTTCTACTGATTCTTGTTCTTGATGTACTGGGCGTTTATAGAAACGAACCTGTAATCGGCTATCTGCATTTTGCTCATCTGATGGTAAAGCCATTTTTAATTCTCCTCAAGGTATTAAGGTAAAAAGTTAAACAAAAAAAGGGCTACCCTTTTGAGGTAACCCTTCGTTTTTACTACAAATTACTATTAAACACTAGCCTTACTAAACCAGCCATAATCGCCTGATGCCATAGAAGCACCTGACAAATATGTACCAGCAGAAGGAGTTGCTTGGAAAGTTGATGCGTTAATTGTGCAAGTTGCTGTCGATACACCGATTGCTGCACCTGCTTGTGCAAAAACATAACGGAAGCCGTCAGAACCGAACACTTCAGCACCTAAAGGGCCAAATGTTGCAATTGCTGTACCAGCAGAGTTAGGATTTGTTTGAGCAGTATTGTAAAGATCAACACCAGCTAGGGGGGTAATTGTAAATGCCATGATAATTTCCTTTTCTATTCGAGTTAAGTTGTCTGATAGGTATTAAGACCCTGTCAATACACCTTGTAGGAAGCTATTGGAGCAAGTTAAGTTACCAGCCCAGCCGTAAAGCTTAACAATAGCGTCTTGATTAATTGACTGACGCTCGCCACCAATAGGAACGAAATTACGCTCTTTGTGTGGGCGCAAGAAAATGTAGTTTGTGTTCAACAAATACATAGTCGTTGCAGATTCTTGTGCGCCATAACCGCCACCCAAGACCACATCAGCCGACATACCACCACCGTAGAACTTAAGGGATGCAAAACCAGCAGCACCTTCTTCAGTTCCTGCAATACGCTGAATAGCTTGCAAAGAAGCAACATAGTATTGATACAGAGTGTTACCAGCAACAATTAAGTCTACTTTGTCTGTACCGCGAACAGATTTAATTGCGGCAGTAGTCATAGCAGCTTGAATTGTAGTAGCGGAAGTAGCACCAGTAGTTGCTTGGTTCTGCCAAAAAGTCCAGTTAGCACGGTTAATACCACCGTAAGTACCTGAAGTAGGTGAAGTTGAAACTGCTGCTGCCAAACCAGTAATGTTTTTACCGCCATTACCTGTACCGTCACCATAGATGTCAGTAGAGATACGGTTTAACAAACGAGCTTCAGAAACTTGCATACGACCATCTAACAGGTCGATGATTGCTTCTTTAGAGCTATTTTGCAACATTTCTAGACCACTCATTGTCACAGAATCAGCATACTGAGTAATGCTGTACTGAGCCGCAGAAATAGGGCTATCAGGAGTGATGTTCAATACCTCATACCCACTATAGCTATTAGCGTTGTTGGTATTTGGATCGTTGTACATAATTTCCTCGCTCGGTTGTTACAAGCTGATCCAGCTTGGTGTAGTCGTTTCTGTTCCGCTACACTCTTTGGCTTCTTTGTGCTACAAGTTATGCCAAAGGTCAGACTATCGCTCCATCGTTTCCCGATGCCCTCTCACTTAGTCGTTCACGGTGGCTTTCGCCTTCCGCCCTGTTGTCCCCTTCGGGAGTTCCAAGTCAATCAGAGAGGGTTCTCACATCTACATTCGACTGTAGAGTGACCCCATTGTTAGTTAAGGATTACGTTACCGCCACTAAAGGGTCTTACGTTACCTTTAGAGTTTAATCTTTGAAGAATTGCGTTATTTTGTGTCAAGTTATCAGCCAGTACACCGCTACGACTTTGAATGGTTGTAGCGATAATATCGGTGATTGCTGAGTTAGCAAATGCCATGATATTTCCTTTATAAAATTAAGTTAAACCCGACCACCCTCTGCATCGGCTAAAGAAGCCATTAACAAAGAGCGTCTATCCTTTGCATCTGATTTAGACACCTGACCGCTAGGAGTAGCTGATCTTGGACTAACAGCAGTTGCTTTAGCCTTTGCTACTTGTTGTGCCTTAGATGCTTGGTTACCTGCCGATTTCAGGAGTTTGTCCTGTTCTAGCTTGTAAGCTTCATCGTTCATACGCACAGCTTTTGCATAAGCCGTTTCTAGGTCTTGGGCTAAACCTCGCTCAAGTAATTGAGCCATATCTTCCCTTACCATCTCAAAGTGCGGAAACCGCGCCTTGTCACTACTTACTCGACTGATTTCTGAGGTCAATCGTGCATTTTCTTCTTGATCTCGTATCGCTGACAGTTGCTGAACTTGTTGCTGTGTTGCTTGAAGTTGTTGCATTAACTGTTGTTGATACGGGTCTACATACTGCTGTTCAGGCATTTGTAAACTATCTTGATTTAATTGTATACCGTAATCTTGTGCAAGTCTATGAAACATCTGCACTTTTTCGTGATACGGTGCTTTTGTTAAAGTCATGTGGGCGCGACCAAGATTATTAATCCAAGCTACTGGATGAATGTTTTGGGCCTGTAATTCAGGTACAAATGGCCCAATTGCTTCGGTTAATTGTCTTGCATTGTCAGCTTCTGCCTTGTAAGCGGATACTCCACGCTTGTATTCAGCTTCCCGTTGATTGGCATATTCGGCAAATTTACTAAAATCTTCCTTTTTTAAAGGTTCGCCTTTTTCCATTTTGTCCCAAATCTCTACATATTCTTTTTTCCATGTAGTTGGGCGCGTAGGCTTTTCTTCAGGCTCATGACTAGTTTCTGCCACCAATTCAGGTTCTTCAGCCGTATCGTCTGTGGTTTTCTTTGATGTAAAACGCCCTTTTTCGTCACGCTTTTCTTCGTTTTCAATTTCAATTGGGTCATCATTTACCTCAATTTCCTTTTCAACAGGGGATTCTAAAGTGCCTTCTTCGGCTTGTTCTAGCGCGGCTTCTAACATTTCTCTACGGTCTAATTCTTCGCTCATGTAATGCTCCTTATCTTAATTTTTCGTATGTTAGTTCCGCAATTTGACGCTTACGGGCTTCTTGGTCTTTTCTTGAAATTTCATGCACTTTTTGCTGCATTGGTACATCATTACCAATCTCAATACAATGATTGCGCTTTAGGTTTTCACGATGTTTAGAACGAGAAGATACCCATTGACCATCAGCCATAGATATATGACCTTCAATGTCGGACATGACCATTGGGGCTTCCCTAGTTTTCATAGCGACTTTGTCTAACCAAGAAGCCTTTGCAGCTTCTAAGCCAATAGTGGGTGTCCACCATTCAATAAAGAAATCTTCATCGCTTTGAACCGCTTTTACATGGTTATTTTCTATCCATCCACAATTAGGGCATTGCATTACATTCTCCTTATTAAATCAGGGATTTGGTCATATTCGCTAGGTCTTAAACACACTACGCTGTCATACCATTTAGCGTTTTTCCAACGCCAGCATACAAATTCTTCTTTAGGAAGCAAAACAATGGTTTTAACGCCCAAAGCACCTGCAAGATGAGCCGTACCTGTGTCTACAGTCACAATTCCCTTCATTGCCTTCATGTGGGAAGCAGTTTGTACCCAGTTTTTCTTCCATCCGTCATTAGGAAGTGGGTGAAATAAGCCATTAGAATTAGGATTTAAGCTATATGCGTCATCTCCGACCATTTCGGCCATGTGTTCATGAGCAATTGACTTAACATAGTACAAAGTTTGTTTAGATGCTTCCCAATTCACCCCGATCTTAGATGGAATGTTGCTAGGAATAGCGTGTAAATAGCCTTCAGAGCCGACTATTTTGTTTTTAGTTACTGGAAACAAGGACTTAACAAGGGGGTGGGTAAGTGAAATGTAATATGGAAGTGACATAGAGCCAATCCAGTAATCAGATTCGACCACAGCACCAGTTTCTAATTCATTGCTAAACACATCTACTGCTTCAATTTGACCCAATAAGTAATGAAGCGTACTTTCTTGCAAAACTACAACTTTTTTTGCGCCTAAAGCTTTTAATGCAGGTAGGAATCTAGCAAACATAATAATGTCACCAAAACCTTGTTCCATTTGGACAGTAATGGTTTTCCCTAGTAGCGATTCACCTCTCCATACAGCCATTTTTAAAGCTGGTGAATAACCTACGGCTTGTTGAGCAACAATGTCAGGATGCCAACGATATTCAAAACCCCTAAAACCAGCTTCGTATCTGCCAGCGTGTAAATGTTCGTAGGCTAGTTTGTATTGCGCGTCTGCACTTAATGTAGAAGTATTAATACGGATTCCTCATCGTCTAATTCCTCTAGGCGTTTGGCTTCCATATACATCAATTGCTCTTGTATAAGAGATTGCTGGTTTCTGTAAGCTACTGCCTCAAGGATGTTATCCCGTTGTCTTTCAAGGTAGCTTATAGACCGTTGTAAATCTTCTGTTTCAGCCAACGGTATATCAGCCTTAACCTCTTGTTTTGATTGTACTTTAGTTTGCTTAACTTTTGCAACAGGATCAATTAAATCCTTAAACGCTTGTTTGCGCGATGCGTTTCCATCTTTAGTAGCTTTTTCTAATAAGCGTTGGCGTTGAGCAATCTTTTGTTGAATCTTTTGGATTCTGCGTAGTTCTTCTTCTGTGTACCAAGCATCATCTCCACCTGCATGACCAGTAGGAATGGGAGCAACATATACCTGAAAGGCATTGTTTTGAAACGCATTGGCTTGAAAAGCAGTTGAAAACACTAGAATGTTCCGCCTGATACCCCTACATACTTAGTAGCTGTAATGGTTGTGCCAGTTATAGCTGCGGCTGTTGTACCGCCAATAGCAGGTGGGCTAGACAAGTCTAAAGTACCGCCTAAAGTCAAGTTTCCGCTAGTTGTTACTGTGCCTGTTAAAGTCAAGCCATTGACTGTGCCTGTACCGCCTACGCTTGTAACCGTACCAGTATTGGAAGTCTTGTTATTAAAGGTAGTCCAGTCTGTGCTTGTAAGGTAGCCATTGACGCTTGTTGTGGCGGCAGCCATAGAAATAGCTGGAGTTGCACCACCGCTACTTACTACTGGGGCTGTGCCTGTTACTGAAGTTACTGTTCCCTGTGGATTGGCAGCAGTAGTAATACTTGTAACACGCCCATAAGTATCGATTGTGATTACAGGAATTAATGTGCTAGAACCAGTTGTGCCAGCCGTTGCCACACCTGATGCAAGGTCAATAACAGGGGTTACGCCACCTGTGCTAGTTATGCGACCAGTAGTTCCACTTACAGAATTGACATAAGTACCTGAGGCTTGTTTGCCATTAAATGTATTCCAGTCCGTAGAAGTCAAGTAACCATTTACAGAAGTCGTAGCGGCTGGCATGGATATTGCAGGAGTATTACCACCACTAGAAACTACAGGGCTTGTTCCAGTAACGCTAGTAACCGTGCCTAAATTTCCTGTAAGTAATACGCCATTGGCCGTTACTGTGCCAGTAGTTGTTAATGCACCAGCGGATGTAATATCCATGATTTTGGTATTAGCAATACCGCCTGTATACCATTGGTATCCATCACCAGTAAATGCGCTAAAGCGACCATAGCCTGTTGAATAGTCAACAACAATACCGTCTGTTGGTGCAGTTCCAGTAAAAGTGCTAGTAGAAGATAAGCCATTGCTGGCAACCATAGAAGTGCCAGTTGCAATACCAAGTCTTGATACGTTAGCTGTAAGAATGTCAAAAGTACCATCGCCAGCAGTTGTTCCACCGATTGCTACGCCATTTAATGAACCGCCAGTAATCGCTACTGAATTGGCATTTTGCGTTGACATCGTGCCAAGACCGCTAACTTGTGTATTGGCAATGGCAATAGTTGTGTTTGTTGCGCTAGTTACTTGACCTTGAGCATTAACTGCAACAACAGGTACTGAATTTGCAGAACCATAAGTTGCCGCTGTAACACCTGTATTGGCGATAGCTAAAGTACGGTTTGCTGATAAATCACCACCACCGCTTAAACCTGTGCCTGCTGTGATTGTGCGTGAAGTGGGTACAGTTCCGCTAATATCTGATTGAGTTAAAACTACTGTACCTGTATATCCGTTTACGCTAGTTACAGCGTCAGTATTGTCAATCTTTTGCCATGCAGAGCCATTATATACAGCCCAGTCACCTATTTGCCAGTCAGTAATACCGTTAAGGTTGGTTGTACCTGCAACGCTTACAACATAATAAAACCCCTTTGTCCCTACTGAAGAAGTTAGTGTTGGGCTATTTGTTGTAGCGTTCCAAGTACCTTGATAGTTTAAATCACCTAGCGGTGGAATCTGACTTAATGGGACTTGACCGCTTGAATCAAGGGTTGCTACTCCGTTTGCTACGCCTGCATCTTTTGTAGATGCCGTACCTAGACCAGTTACATCTGTATTTGGGACAGTAGTTGAAGCGGTCATTGCGGATGTGCCATTGCCCTTTACATAACCTGTAAGGGTAGACGCTCCAGTACCGCCATTAGCTACGGGAACAGTCCCACTTAATTGGTGGTCATCATTCCAATTAGATGGCTGGACAATCGTTGGGTCACCAGCATCAGGAATGGCACTTACAAACTTATGCTTGACTGTAATAGCCATTATTTATGCCTCGTAAAAGAACCATGATATTTATCTCTAGCTTCAATGCCTACAAGCTGTGCAAGCTCTAAATCATCAAATCTATTTCTATACATAGTTTGTTTGTTTTTACTAACTACTACTGTCCATTTATTTCTACTGGCATCCCAACTAACACCTTTTATACCGCTTTTGCTAGTTTTTCTTAAACCAGTATTACAAAGTTGTTCCGACCTTGTAGCTGGTCTTAAGTTTAAAATTTTATTATTTAATGGATTGCCATCTATATGGTCTACTTCTTTAGGCATATACCCATAAAACATAAGAAATACAAGGCGATGCGTTTTGTAATGTTTTTTACTAATAGTAATTTGTCTACGGTCGCCATCAAATGTACCAGCTTCTGTGCCAATTAAATCACTTCGTTTATTTGGCATTGCCTTCCAATACAAATGACCATCTTTGTAGTCAAAATGTTGTTTAATAAATTCTTGAGTAATCATTACTGTACACCAACTATACGACCGTCTTGTCCCCGAACTACCTGTTTAGGTCTATTGTGGTTTTCGTTGATTGTATTGACTAGGTCACTTAAGGCTAATGTCATTTGTTGGTTGCTCTGTCCAATAGCGTCTGCAATAGGTTTAAGTGGATGTTCCATAGACTGTGCCATAGCTTCTTCAGATAAATAGGCTTGTGAGCCATCAGAATCATCTGCGCCAATTCTAGCAACTTCAATCTTAGCACCGTTGTTAATATGGGCAAGAAGGACTTGAGTGTTGCGCTCTGTGTTCATCTTCATTTGCGCTACTTTCATATCCATCTCTGCCTGCTGACGATTACGCTGATCTTCCAATTGGAATTTAAGCTGATTCTCTTGGGCTTGATACTCTTGTTTGGCCTTCTCAAGTTCCATCTGCATCTGCATCTTTTGTTGCTCAAATTGCATGGTTTGTTGAGCTTGTGCTTGACTTGCTTGCATCTTAGCTTTTTCAATCTGCATCTGCATCTGCATTTTTTCTTGTTCAGGTGTAGGTGGTTTAGGCTGACCTTCTTTAGCTTTAGCTTGCTGACGGAACTTATCGGCTGTTTCGTCAATCAATCCTTCCATTCCCTTACCAGCTTTAAACGCTGTTACGCCAAACTTCAGCATCTCCATTAATAACGGAGTAAGTTCAGGGGATTGTGTAGCTACTGGTAGGGCGGTTTGCATAAAGCTACTGACTGCGCTTAAGAATTCAATTCTGTCTTGCTTTTCTTGTTGCTCATCTTGAAAAATCATTGAATCGCTAGTGACTTCTATGCGGAAGTTTTTAGCTGCTTCATCACGCAATAACAATAAAGCCTGTGGAATCAATGGTTTATCTGCATCGCTTAATTGCATTGCACCACTAATCTTAACAATTGTATCGTCTGTAAAGTGATTACAAATGACCTGTGCTTTGATACACAATAGTTCTGTTGCAAAGTCTACTACTGCGTGTTGCATAGTCTTTAAACGACCAGCAGCATTGTTAGACTTAATAATTTGTGCGCCAAGTGTTTCATTGGGGTCGGTTTGTCCGCGCTGAATGTCAGCAATACCCATAATCTCGTAGATTTGACCCTTTACTTGCTCCATAGCTTGATAAGCCATAGTCAAAGCAGCAGCAATAGGTTGAATGTCTACAAGGTTAATAGCACCAGCCATACCTTGTTTCTCAGCAAACGCGCCCCAATTCTTAATTGGAAGCAGGGAATTGTTTTCACCTTCTGTAAACAAGCGTTGCAAACTAGGCTCAGATGCGTCATAAACACCCCGAACTTTAAGTGCTTGAATGAATCCATCAATACGGTCAGCCAATGTATCTAATTGACGCGCTTGGTCTTGGTACAGTACAAAGTCAGGGATTGGAATTAACGAATCCGTAGTCAATGTAGAAAATAAAGGTTTAGGACATGGCCAAAAGTTTTCAAGTTTTAGCGGGTCTGCTCTTGTGTCTAAAATTTCACCCATAGACTTAGATAACCAAATAACTTCGCCTGAAGTTTTATCCCATATCTCGTATATACAAGCTTCTTTTGCGCCTTCACCCATCTTTTCATTAAAAGACTTAGAGGTGTCAGGTTTTGTATCAAGTGGTATACGACCACCCAAATCTTCGCCAAAGCGTTCAACAAGGGCAGGTCTACCCATATAGACTTTACGCCAACAAGCTGTTACTTCTTCCCATGTACGGGCAACAGTCAGCCCGAAGTCCCGCCAATGCACATAATCGACTGGCGCACATTCGTACTCAATGCGTTCTTGATCTTCACGATATATACCGCCTTCGGTTTCAGCTTCGTCAATATCTTCAGTAATTTCTAAGCCATCTTCAGGCATATCCATGTTATCGGCTTCGCTGCCAACAATATGTGGTTCATAACGAACCCAAGCAGTACCGCGCCCACCAAGCAAACGGTCATTAACTGTTTGATTCATAGCGGATTTGTAGTCACCATAATGGGTGATTTCGTACTCTAATGCGCGCTCTAGCATCATAGATGCGACCCTACCTATCGGATCGTTATCACGAAACCGCCTTGATACATCGGGTCTAGGTAAACGGGCAAAGATAGCTGGCTGGATAGTCTGTACATTGCTCCACAGAATATTAAACTTAGCATTAGGATTATTCCTAGTACGGTTGTCATCACGATACCGCTTAACAATCTTGTCGGCTCTGCCTTCCCATTCTTTAAAGGTGCGCTCGTACTGCCCGATAGTGTTATACCAATCTTGGTAATCGTGTTCCATATTTATATCCTGCGGTGAGTTATTTTGGGGGTTTCTTTCCACATCTCGTTAAGCGTTACATCCGTTTGTCCGACATGAAGTCCCTTAACGCGATTGTCTTTGAGGATAGGGCTGTCCTCGTTTTTCCATACAATTGAGAGATAACGGAAGGCATCGGCAGAGTGGCTTGTCCAATCATGCTTTGGGCGGTCATTAAAACACTTCTTATCATCATTCCATTCCCGTTGATATTGGCGTAAACATTCGATACCTTCTTCGCATCTATTATCAAACCAAGCGCGAGTTAATGCAAGCCTTGTTGCCTGTATTCCATCCTGAATTGACAGGTTTGGAACGATTTTTAGATGTTTTATGTCGATTTTTGTCGCAATTTGTTCGATTATGCTCTTACCACCCGATGCCATAGTTTTTGCTCTAGCGTCATGTGGCAGGTAATGGTAGCCATATTTGTAACCAAACTCATCTTCTTTTTGTTGCAATAAGCCTGTATAAAATGGCACGGCTTGACCGTTGCTAGAGTGGTGATCTAGTACCCGTATCTCCCCATAGACCACCTGAAACCACCAAATGCTAGTGGAATCATTGAAACCCAAATCCCATGCAGTATGGCAAGGAAACATAGGGTCATAGTCAACAGTAGTAATCCGTTCCATATCCGTGATCCTACGCATTTCTTGACCATAAAACGCTCCTAATATAGCTGCTTCAAATGAACACAGGAATTCTTGCTCATATTGATTATCCGACATTGTGGCTTGAGCATCTTTTAATTCAGCGTCAGGTAATAGCCCTGATACATCGGCTCTAAGTGTCTTAACATACCAGTTAGGGTTCTTTTGGGCTTCGTTATAGATGTCATAGAACGCATTATGGCCTTTAGGAGTGCCAATAAAGGTAGCCCAGCCTTGTCTATCAGTAAGCAATGGCCGAACAATCTCGCCCCAAAGTCTAGGTTTCATATCGGCATACTCATCTAGGACTACGCCATCTAGGTATAAACCCCGTAATGCGTCAGGATTGTCTGCACCGAACAAGCGAATCTTAGCCCCATTGACCAGTTCTACCCATAATTCAGACTGATTAGCTTTAACAATGGCTGGCTCTGCATATTTAAGAAGATAGTCCCACGCAATGTTTTTAGCTTGAGCGTAGTAAGGAGCAATGTAAGCGTATCTACCATCAGGCTTCTTGTCCATTATGGCTCTACGAATTGTGTCGGCAATTGTGGCACAGGTCTTACCTGCCCTACGATGACAAACTAATACAGCCCAGCGTTGATTTCTTTTATGGAAGTCTAAGAACGCATCCCTTGATTTGTAGGGATATTCGTACTTCTTTACTATCTCTTTCAATCTAGGAACTTGTGTTCGTGTATTACTTTCATTGGCTGTTCTTCATCACCTGAATGTTCTGTTCGGGCCAACTTAGGAAGGTGGTATTCCATGACGCTCTGCAACATACCAAAAGCTTTTTCAGGATTAGGCAAAACAATGAATTTATCATCATCGTTTTTAACGCCATCAGCAACCTGTTCTAGCCACTTTTGCATACTAGGGGCATTACCATCAACGAACCGTGCAATCGCTTCTCTAGCTTGGCTAGTGGCTTTATTGACTGCTCCTGCCTTACGACCTACATTAAGGTTAGGGTGTTCGCTATTTTTCGCTTGTTTATCGGGCATACCTTATCCAAGTGGTTGATTAAGATAAGTTAATTCTACTCTATTTTGTCGATTTGTTGTTGTATTAGCTCTTTACGACTAGGCGGTGTAGTCATGTAAGACTTGAGAGCATCTAATGATTTAAGCTGTTCAGGGTTATATGCCAATGCTTTGTTGATTTCTTCAGGCCATTGACCTACTGTATATCCACGCAATGCTGAATCAGTAGCATTTTTAATGGCATCTGTTTCGGGGCGGCCTTCATCCAATGTGGCTTGGTAATCTAATGCGTGTTCTTTTAATGTATTTAGTTGTTCAGGTGACCAAGACTTTATTAATGTTTCCCTAGTCTGATTAGCCATAGGATCAATATGAAGCATCTCCGCGGCTAAATCATGGTGCGTAAATTGGTCAGGTTTAAATACTTCTACGCCCACTCTATCAATTGGTAATGCTTGATGCTTATTAAAGCCACCTTCAGGTAATGGCGCACCAGCTTCACCTACTGGATATGTTTCAGCAAAACCCCTATTTTCGGCAGGATTTACCACTACCATAGGATTGTGCCTTGCAACAAAAGGATATGCTTGCGTTGCTTGATTAAGCAGATTTGTTGCGTAATCAGCCATTACTTAACTTCTTTATCCAAGTCTTTAAGCTTGTTGGCGATCATCTTTCTACGGGCAATACGGTCAGCTTGGTTCTTTTCTAGCGTAGTTTCTTTATGATTACGCAATAGAGCGTCTTCTTTCTTGTATTTGCGTTCCATCGGCTTCATTCTTTTTCTCCAATGTACTTATCGTATTGGGATTCTAATTTGGCTTTACGGCTGCCTTTAGCGTATTCGCGTTCAGTATTCAACGCAATAGCAGTAGCTTGGGCTACACTTTTACCCGCCTTTTTTTCCGCTTTAATGTTTTTGCCTACGGATTCTTTTGAACCTGATTTGTCGAGTGGCATATTAACCTTTGAATTTTAGTAAGTAGATGGTGGTATCGATTTCTTGCGCGATATTATCGATCAATTGAACAATCTCTGAATCTTTTGGCAATTCATAACGGGCATCTTTTACAAATGCTTGTAATGACTGTAGATATGCCAACGGTTCTTTAGGCTGGTGGTATGTACTAGGAAACTGGGTAATCTGACCATAAATGCCAAAGTAACACTCAGCCAATTCATCTGTGGCTTGAATAATACTCTCGTAAAAATGTCCGAGTGTCTTATGTTTGGCGTAGGATTTGGTAGCCCAATGAAAAAAGTGAGTGTTTGTCCCCGCGTGGAGCAAAGTTGCCAAAAATAAAGCCATAGATTTTTCCATAATCTCACCTAAATGTAGGGCCATAAGCCCAACTGACTGCTGTATAACGAGTTCCATCTGTTACAGGTAACACTCTATGCTGTAAAAATGACGGAAAAACAACAATATCTCCCTGACATTTTAATACATTTTCATCTTTATTTGATTCTATTTCAAGCTTGCCACCTTCAAAATTATCATTTAACAAGATACTGATAGACAGTTTTCGTTGCTCATTGTTTACAGGTGCTTTGGAATCCATGTGCCAGTCATAGTGACCGCCTAATCCATATTGGGACATTTGTACCTTTTCAAGTCTTTGAATGTTATATCCCCAGTATTTGTTAGCTTCTACAATATAAGATTGAATAACGCAGCCTATAGGGGATAACAGTTCTTCCCAGTAAATGTTAGTAATTCGGGCATTTTTGTCTATTTCGTGGTTATTTTTATCCACTTTAGCGGTATCAGATTTATCCCAATCTATTGATTTAATTAGGTATTCGCAAAATTCTTTGGGTAATGCTTTTTCAAATATATGAAAGTGTTTATTTAACACGCTGAATTACTCCTAATGCGCGGATTGCAGCATCTATGCTGTCTACCCTACTGATTGGCCCACCTTTCCATTTTCCCATAAAGTCAAGCTGGTCAGGGGTAAATTTAGCTTTGGCATCGCGCTTTATTTCCATAAGCAAGGTTTCGCCAGCAAATCCCACCAAAAGATCAGGACAACCGTGTTTCATTGCAGCTAAAGAAACAACAGTAGCACCAGCATCTCGTAAAGCCTTGACTATTTCCTTGTGGTTTGTATCAATTCGTGCGTATGTCATTGATTTTCAATTAAAATAGATTAGTATTAGCTAACTTTACACCAAAAGGCAGGTTATGGCACAGAAACCATTGTCACAAGCTGAAATGCAAGAAGCTTTAAATGCTTATGCAAAGATGGGAAGCAAGACTGAAGCCGCCAAGTTATTAGGAATCAATCCCAATACCTTTAATACAAGAATCAGGGTAGCTAAGTCTAGTGGTCTGCAACCCACAATCAAAGTAGCCAATAAAGAACTGACTGAACTGCTAGAAGCGCAGGATAAGATTAGACAGCTTGAGTCTATGCTTAACGGTCAAGAAGAAGAAAAGTTGACATCGGACTATATCAAAAAAGTGATATTAAAGATGTCTACCGCCAAGACTTCTACACCCAACTGGCTAGTTAAACCAGTTAAGGGAAAGACAGTAGCAGGAATACCGACCTTATTTGCTTCAGATTGGCATTGGGGCGAGGTCGTAGACCCCAATCAGATTAACGGGGTCAATGAATACAATGTCGCTATCGGGCAAGATAGGGCTAAGGTAATGATTGAAAAAACCATCGACCTATTAAAAAACCATGTAGCACACTCAAATTATGAGGGAATTGTCTTTGTGCTGGGTGGTGACATGGTATCGGGTGACATCCATGAAGAACTGATGGCTACAAACTCGATGGAAATCATGCCGACAGTCTTAGATTTGTTCGGTGTCTTAACTTGGTGTATTCAAACACTAGCAGATGAGTTCGGAAATGTCTTTATTCCGTGCGTAAGTGGCAATCATGGGCGTAACACGCACAAAATCAGGGCAAAGGGTCGTAACTTCACCTCATTCGATTGGTTACTCTATCAGTTCTTGAGTAAACGATTTGAGGCTGATAAGCGTGTTCAATTTCATATACCCGATGGCCCTGATGCCTATTATTCAATCTACGGACATAAATATCTACTTACACATGGGGATCAATTTCGTGGGGGTGACGGTGTCATTGGGGCTTTAGGGCCAATCATTCGTGGTGACCATCGTAAACGCTCTAGGAACGCTCAAATTGACATGGAATACGATACGATGCTGTTAGGTCATTGGCATCAGTTAATCCAGCTAGAACGCCTTATTGTCAACGGCAGCCTTAAAGGTTACGATGAGTACGCTTACAGCAACAACTTTGGATTTGAGCCACCAAGACAGGCACTTTGGCTGACCCATCCCGATCACGGTTTGACCTTTAGTATGCCTGTGTATGTCGATAGGAAAAAGAAACAACACAATACCGAATGGATTAGCTGGAAATGAAGTTAAATCCTGAAGTTATTCGCAATGCGTATGCCAGCCTTTGTTGTGTATACCCATTTACTAAGTGGAATCTTCCTGTGCCTGAAGAAATTGAATTTGTAGTGATTCACGACCCTGAAACAATGGGTACTTATATGTACGACTGCGGAGAGGATTATGAACACACTATTACGATTAGTTCTGCTCGCTGTGGGCATTATTACACTATGCTCACAACTCTTTCGCATGAGATGGTTCACATGAGTTTTCACCGTCAAAAGGGTGATAAATGGTCACATCATGGCAAAGCCTTTAGAACCCGTTGCAAGTTAATTGCAGAAGAACTAGGCTTTGATGGGCTGGAATTGTAAAGTTATTACTAGACGATTGTAAAGTTGTCTAGTAACATATATGTTACTTATTGTCGGTTTTTGTAAATAATACGATACATTTTGATACCCATAAGTATATATTTAATATACATATTGATACCTATATGTACAGTTATTGACAAAAAGTATCCATATCAACAGTTTTGTTGACATTTTTGTAAAGTTTTGACGGCTGATTGTAAAGTTGTTGACATTGGATTGTAAAGTTAATGAATCATAAATAAGGCTTTAACCCACATACGGACTCATTAATAAGTCATTTCTTTTTCTTACAAAATACCCCGTTCGGGAATATTTTTGGTTTTTTACACACTTTTTTATACATTCTTCCCGTTCGGGAAACTTTTCCCTGTAAATTGGATTACTTTGTTTTTACAGGGAAATTTACTTTGTTATTGTAAGCTGACTTATTTTAAAAACGCTTGTAAGTGCATGAAATTTAAAGAAAAAGTTATGCAAAAATAGGTCATTTTTGTCCGAAATTTGTATAGTTATTTAGCCATCCAGTAAAGCCCAATATTGGCTGTGGCATAGGATACATAAGTTATACCCATAGGCGCGTTACCTTTAACGATTTGCTCTATACCTATATAGGCATAAATTAAACCAGTAACAATGATTAGCCAGCTACTCATTTAGTTTAGCTTCCACTTCCACAAGTTTGTCCTCAAGGTCAAATCCCCAGTGCTTTCGGAATCCTTTAGCTCCAAGTAAGTGAATACTGGTATCGCCAAGTCTGTGGTGCATAGCGCACAATGGGACAGCTGGAGCGTTATCTCGCTTTCCCCCGAAACGGCGTATGTGATGGATTTCGACTCCAACATCTCGTCCCTCGAATCCAATGTGTTCGCACAAGATACAGCCCAATCTCGCCAACTTTGCATAGTGATCTCTCTGTGATTTAGTGGCCATTAATGTAGTCTACAGTCAATTGCTCTAATTTCTCACTTGATTCTGCAATATCTACTGAAATCTCCAACATTTGTGTTGCATTAGCGTTTTTAAGTGCTTCATCATACATTTTGCACAATAATTTAAGAATTAAAAATTCTTCAGTAACTTTTAATGTGGTCATTTCAATATCCTATCTTGGTTTCGGTTTGATACTTCTAAAGTTTGCCATGTTGCATGGCGTAGTTTGGCGGCTTCAAGTTCCCACTTTAATTTCTCAGCGTTCTCAGTAGCCTGACCAATAGCTTTGCATAGGTCTTGGTACTCCTGACAGGCATAGGCTTCTCGTTCCTGCGCCCCAATAGTCTGTTCGCCTGATTTCTTCATCATAATGGCTTTAAGACTGCTCTTGAATGTTTCTAGTTGGGCTAACTCACCTTTAGCTTGGGCAAAAGCACCAGCGTTTTTAATAATAAAGTTTATACAAGCGTTTGGGTCTATCTCTCTCATTTTCCTAATCTCTTTTTAATAAGCATCTTCATGCGTTCTTCAGTTTCTTTATTCTGCGCTAGTAGGCGCACAACTTCGGGCCATCCCCGTCTTTTTGCTACACCAATATACCAATCTACAAGATATCGTTCAAAGTTGTTCTTCAAGTTGCTTTATCTTCTGACTAATCCTTGATCTTAACGCCTGCCAGCCTTCACCAGCATAGGGAGTTATACCAACTTCTTGGGCTTTTTTAAGTGTCAGTTCTTCTGTAGCGTAAAACGGCAATTCAGGTTTCTTAGTCTGTATAGGTTCTATATCAAGTTCGTCAGTCCAACGCTCTTGATTTAAGAAAGTCGCAGGGTAGGGAATAAAGTCTTTAGCGGTTTCCTTGATCTTCCAATACTTCAAGTAATTAGGCATGACATCAAGACAATCTGACTGCTGGTCAGAGGTTAATCTGTTCCAGCTTCGTTCAGCGTCTTTACGCCCCATCTTACGGGGATAAAGGTTATAAAAATCAATGAATGACACTTATCTGCTCCCTAAGTGCGGCACATTCTTCCTCAAGCATTTTATTTTTTGCTTCTAATTCTGTTAGTCTTGCTGTGATTTGATGCAATATTTCCTGTAAATATGGGTTCATTTTGTTTCTTTCTTTTCACGGGTTTAACAACTTTATATTGATCAATTGCTTTGGTAAGTAATGCTACTAATCCCCATTGCACAAGAACTTCAAGTCCTTTTTTATCAAAGTCTACTTGAGCGTTGGCAGAACCATCGGGGTTCTCATTCAATATCTTTACTTGTATCTTCATTGTCTGCAAACTTTAAAATAGGTTTATCAAGGGCTAACTTTGCTAGTTCAATGTAACGATCTACCTCAAGTCTATCTTCCCCACCAATAGAGGCATTACTATGACCAATCGGTTTACCCATCGTATCGTAATAAACCTCACGGATTTCAAAGTAGTCTTCATAAGGGTTACTCATATTTACTAATCTAAGATTCCAAGTCATGTTCTTGCCCAATATAGGATGATTAACAAAATAGCCATCACACTACCAAAGATGGCAAATATTCCAACAGAAAAGATTATTAATAAGTTTTCCATGTTGAAAGTATATGTTAAGTTATCTTAATTAGATTAAATTAATTCTAGGTGTTTTCCCTAGTGTGTTGTTTTTTTGTCAGGATTACTAGATTCAGGACATAGCTATCCCTACTATGAGGAATAGCTTGTCAGTCTTACTGAGTTACTGGCGTAAATTATTGCTTCGATGTCTTTGGCGTGTCTAGGTCTGTCTTTATCACTCATCGGTCTATCCATACAGGACAGTTCACTTAGATAGCCAAGCAATAACGGCTAAATGTGGTGCTTTCGCACTAGTAGTATCTAGAGGGTCTACAGCCTTTACCGTTGCAACACCTATGAGAACGGGCTAGATTGTGGATTAACAATAAAAAAGGGCTTTAGGGATAACCTTGTGATTGAATGGCTTGGGAAATGCCTCTAATCTCATTTCCTAAACCCACAAAGCTATCTCTAAAACCCTTTTCTGCGTATTCAACTCCGCAATGGTTCTTAGTATACATCAATTTAATTCAGGCCATATCATTTTATAAGAAAGTGGAAAAAGAGCCTTTCTAGAAATTAGACCATGTGATTCTTTTTCTAAAGTTGCCGCTAAGATCACCAGCTTGTCATAAGGAATAACGCTGTTTTGCCACATAGACACGGCTGGAACGCTTACCCCAACCAGTTTTGCTACCTTAGTACAGCCACCTAGTAGCTTAATCATTGCTGTTGCTGATATTGTGTTCATAAGCTATCTTAACATTTTTACAACAAATTGCAAATAAAGTGTTGCATTGTGTTTTAAGTTAGCTTAATATCTAAGTACGGTATATGCCGTGATAACTAGGAGAAACTCAGATGAGTGAGCAAGAGCAAGACTTTCAAAGCTTCCAACAACATTTGGAACGCATCTTTAAAGACCTCGAAGATGGGATATTTTTAACAGCAGACGAAATTGGTGACCTACGCTATGCGTGTGGCCTGCCATCACCCGTTAAACCAAACCCCGTATTAAAAGCAGTCTTTGATGACTTTTCAACTATTTTTAGGAGCGCAAAATGATTATTTCAGATAACACTAAAGAATTTAAGATAGCCCCAGCAGGGCTTCACATGGCACGACTGTACTCAATTATTGATTTGGGTCATCAAGCTACCGAATGGGCTGGCGAAACCAAAATCATGCACAAGGTCGTATTGACTTGGGAGTTGCATGGCGATGACGATACAGGCGCACCATTAAAGACGGATGACGGCAAGCCGTTAATCGTGTCTAAGCGTTATACAGTCAGTCTTGGGGATCAGGCGCGGTTGCGTCAAGACCTTGAAAGCTGGGGCAACAAAAAAATGACCGCAGAAGATAGAAAGAATTTTGACCTAAAGTCTTTGTTAGACAAGTTTTGCATGGTTAATATTACCCACTCGGAAGATGGTAAGTACGCCAACATTAGCGGTATTTCTCCCGTTCCTTCTGCCCTTCGCGCTGCCATCCCAGCAGGCATCAATCCTATTAACCATTTTTGGTTAGCAGAATTTGACCAATCTAAGTACGATTCGTTGCCAAAATACTACAAAGAAAAGATTACAGAGAGTAGTGAATGGCGCGGTCAGCAAGAGCGTGAAAAGAACGCACCCAAGATTGAAGATGACGAAATTGGGGACATTCCATTTTGATAGTCAAAGACAAACAACAAAATACGGGTCATTGGTATACACCGCAGGGTACACCTGCCTATACCACCATCGGTAAGACTGGGGAAAGACCTACGACTTTGCGTGATGCAAGGAAAGAAGGGCTTTTACCTAGCACTACCACCATCATTAATATTATGTCTAAAGCAGGGTTGGATACTTGGAAACAACAACAGGTCTTACTATCCGCTTTAACGCTACCTAGAGGTCTACAGGAAAGCGAACAAGAGTGGTTGGTTAGGGTAATGAAGGATAGTCGCGAAACAGGCTACAAGGCCGCCAATCGCGGGACTGAAATTCACGGCATTATTGAAAATTGGTTTGAGCAAGTGTATATGCCTGAAAAGCCAGCTTACCTTGATGCAATTGATAACGCGCTTAAAACTGCGTTTGGCGAACAGGCATGGTTGTGTGAAAAATCGTTTGCTCATCCGCTTGGCTACGGGGGTCGTGTTGATTTAATGGCAAAACTCATCAACGGTCAGGGAACAGGGTTTGTCGTGGACTTTAAGACAAAAGATACTGACTTAGACAAGGTTGATGTATATTTTGAACATGAATTACAGTTATCTAGCTATAGAGAAGGCCTAAACTTGCCCAACGCACGGTGCGCCATCGTATTTGTCAATGGCACGACTAACCAAGTAAAATTAGTAGAAATAGAAGAACCCCAGCTTCAAAAGAGTTGGGAGTGCTTTCAACATTTGTTACGGGTCTATCAGATCAAAAACAATCTTTAATTCCTTCACGGGAACGGGGGAAAGCGTAAAGAAGTGAGTACCCCAACTTCTTTGTTGTATTTTTGCACTTAGGGTTTTCCTTAGACTAAATGTATTGACAGGGTTAAGCTAACTTAATAAACTGGGTGTACTCAATAACGAGTGAGATAGGAGAAACAAATGGAATCAACAGCACAACGCACCAGCCGTATTAAATCAGACGATGCGGCCGCACATAGCGCATTTGCCCACGCACAAGACTTTTATGATGGTCTAGCCACATACAGTATTGAACCTAGCGGTACAGGTTTTCTAGTATATGAACGCACACCAAACGGTCAACTATGCACATCAGCCAAAACAATGGAAGAAGCACAAGCAAAAATTGAATCTTGGAAAAACACCGAACTTAAAAATGGATACAGAAAATCATGAAAGACTTTATTGGAGCGTGTTTATTAGGTGCTTTGCTGGGTTGTATGTTTGGCTACGGTTCAGCTAAAGCGCAGTCTTATCCTATGACAGATAATCGTGAATACAATGTGGGTTCTGTTCAAATACAAGGCAATACAGCCCAGTTTGTGAATCCAGCAGGTTACACAACTCAAACAGCTACTATTTACCCTAATCAGGTAGTAATAACAACACCTAGCGGATACACCCAAAGCGTTATCGGCAATACAGGCTACACAGTACCACCTAGCCCACCAACACCGATGTCACCAAGAGTAATGCAATGATTCATGAAGTCTTGATTACCGACTTTATGCGTAAGATAGCCCACGACAGGTCAGAAAAGATGGGTACTCTGCGTAACAGCATTTCTAAGGGTGAGGGCAATGTCATTGGATTTTTGGGTGAACTTGCAGCCTTAACGCTGGTCGGTGGCAAAATTGTTGATACTTACGACTACGACATCCTATTGCCTGATAACAGGACTATCGATGTCAAAAGTAAACGGGCTAAAGTAAAACCATTGGCACATTACGAGTGTTCCGTGTCGGCCTATAACATCAAGCAAAAATGCGACTTTTATTGTTTTGTAAGGGTTACCAACGAATTTGATAAGGCATGGGTACTAGGAATCATAGAAAAACCACAGTTTTACAAGCAAGCAAACTTTGTCAAAAAAGGAACTTTAGACGGGGATAACAATTTTGAGATAAAAGACGATTGTTATAACCTCAAAATTCAAGAGCTAGACGATGTACATTCCGTTA
>Ga0208111_1000098_pt1 | contig 39987 bp, 55 predicted proteins | sample CryBogCBH08Aug08_FD_184605 | JGI IMG/M metagenome (GOLD analysis project Ga0208111, IMG submission 184605) | Freshwater microbial communities from Crystal Bog, Wisconsin, USA - CBH08Aug08 (SPAdes) (version 2) | ecosystem: Environmental > Aquatic > Freshwater > Lake | place: Crystal Bog... | reverse complement strand
TGATCACATATTTTGCGGCCCGTTCGTCCAGATTGGGAACTGCGCGGAGTGGGACCCCGTGCTGGCGTACATCTCCGAGGGCGATCAATTGCGGATCATCTGCGGGTGCCGGCACTTGAGCGCGGAGAAAGCCGCTGCCCATTGGCAGGACCGCGCGGACCCCATGTCGCGCGTGGCGCTGGATATGGTTCGCGCCTGGCACAACGGCGTGATCCGAGAGGAGCAAAAACGATGAAAATGGAAATAAAATCAAGGGCTGGGTCGGTCCTGTACCAAGGAGACGAGCCCGACATCAAAAGTTTGCTGGTCCATGCAGTTGCAGCGGGGGCCGACCTGACGGGGGCTAACCTGTCGTGGGCCACCCTGACGGGTGCCGCCCTGACGGGTGCCAACCTGTCGGGTGCCAACCTGTCGGGTGCCTACCTGACGGGGGCCCCCCTGACGCGGGCCGCCCTGTCGGGTGCCAACCTGTCGGGTGCCAACTTGACGGGTGCCACCCTGACGCGGGCCAACCTGACGGGGGCCACCCTGACGCGGGCCGACATGTCGCGGGCCGACATGTCGTGGGCCACCCTGACGGGTGCCGACCTGTCGCGGGCCATTCTGACGGGGGCCTACCTGACGGGTGCCAACCTGACGGATGCCAACCTGACGGATGCCACCCTGACGGGTGCCGACCTGACGTGGGCCACCCTGACGGGTGCCGCCCTGTCGGGTGCCAACCTGTCGGGTGCCAACCTGTCGGGTGCCTACCTGACGGGGGCCTACCTGACGGGTGCCAACCTGACGGGTGCCAACCTGTCGGGTGCCAACCTGTCGGGTGCCGACCTGACGGGGGCCTACCTGACGGGTGCCGACCTGTCGGAGGCCACCCTGACGGGGGCCGACCTGTGGGGTGCCGACTTGACGGGTGCCACCCTGTCGCGGGCCACCCTGACGAATGCCGACATGACGGGTGCCAAGTACGGTGATCACATATTTTGCGGCCCGTTCGTCCAGATTGGGAACTGCGCGGAGTGGGACCCCGTGCTGGCGTACATCTCCGAGGGCGATCAATTGCGGATCATCTGCGGGTGCCGGCACTTGAGCGCGGAGGAAGCCGCTGCCCATTGGCAGGACCGCGCGGACCCCATGTCGCGGTTGGCTCTGGATATGGTTCGCGCCTGGCACGACATGGAGCGTGCGCGCCGATGATCTACATTCTGACGTTGGGAGCTTTGGCGGTTGCGGTGGTTGCAGGGTGGTTGGTCGAGATCCGGGAGGAGCGGAAATGAAACTGGAAATAAAGTCACGGTCGGGGTCGGTCCTCTACCAAGGGGACGCGCCCGACATCAAGAGTTTACTGGCTCAGGCAGTTGCAGACAACGTAAACCTGCCGGAGGCCAACCTGTCGCGGGCCGCCCTGACGGGTGCCAACCTGTGGGGGCCAACCTGACGGGGGCCACCCTGACGGAGGCCACCCTGACGGAGGCCACCCTTGGCAAAAAGGCGTGAAGAAAAACACATGGAGAAAACAATGACGGAAGTCACAACAACACGCGGCGGCGCTATCGCGAATATGCTGGAGCCGGTATCGCCGATGGACGCCGTAACAATGGCGATTGCTCGCGGTGAAAGCATCGATATTGGCGCTCTGGAGCGGCTGGTGGCGCTCAAGGAGCGTACCGATGCCCAAATGCGCAAGGAGCGGTTTGAAGCGGCACTAAACGCCGCACAGGCCGAAATGCCGCGCGTCGGGAAAAACGGTACCGTTTCCCTTGCCGCGTCCAAAGGCTATTCTTACGCCTATCTGGAGGATGTTGACGCCTGCATCCGAAAGATCTACGAGAAGCACGGGTTCTCCGTCCGGTTCGACGCGCCAGCCACTTCGGACGGGAAGATCCGAATCACTGCGCACGTTTCGGCGCATGGACATACCGTACCGACGGAAATCACGGTACCGCCTGATACAGGTCCGGGACGCAGCCCGGTACAAGCGGTCAAAGCCAGCATCACGGCGGCGCGCAGGCATTTGCTGGAGATGTTCTTTAACGTTATCGAGGTTGGGGCAGACGAGCTAGGATCAGGACCGACTATCACGCAGGCACAGGCCGATTCTTTGCGGGACGCGCTTGCGGAGGTCGGCGGTAACATTCCGGCCTTCCTCAAGGCATACGGGAATTTGTCCCGGCTGGAGGACATGCGCGCGTCCCTGCTGAACAAGGCATGGGACCAAATCAATGCGAAACGGGGGCGCAAATGATCGTACACGACGATATCGTACAAGGTACTCCGCAATGGCTGGCATTGCGGCGCGGAATTCCAACAACGTCCTGTTTCGACAAGATAATTACGCCATCCGGTAAACCGTCCGCATCGGCTGAACAGTATCTGAACCTGCTGCTTGCGGAGCGCATCATGCGCGCTCCGGTCGAAGGATACGTCTCAAAGTACATGGCGATGGGAAACCAATTCGAGGACCTCGCGGTTGCATCCTACGAATTTGACCGGGACTATCAAACGGAGCGCGTAGGCTTTGTTACTACGGACGACAGAACTATCGGATGCAGCCCGGACCGGTTTATCGTAAACGAGCCGCGCGGGATGCTGGAGTGCAAGGCTCCGAGTGCGCCGGTTCACGTGTCATACCTCCGGGCGTCAACCGGAGCTTCGAAAGAGTACAGAGTCCAGCTACAGGGCGAATTGTGGGTCTGCGAGAAGGAATGGGTGGATATCATCAGCTACCATCCCGACATGCGGGACGCCATTTTCCGGGTTTACCGGGACGAGGAGTTCATCCGGCAGATGGAGGCTTTGGTTCGTTCATTTGCGCGCCAACTGGACGACATTGCGGAAGACTTCAAATCGCGCGGGTGGATCACGTCGGAAGATCCACAATCGGAAGATCCACAATATCTTGGCCTTGTGACCGACCTTCTCCTTGCGGAACACAATGACTCGGAATGAATTCTACAACCGCTCGGGATGGGCGGTACGGACGATTGCGGTGGCGATTCTTGCGGCAGCGATCTTGGTGATTTTTTACAGATAACCGGCAAATCCAAACCCGCCGCGCCAGACCTCTTATTGGGAGGCGCTGTGGAAGGCGACTGGGCGGCGGGTGCCGGTCCAAACAGAGAGGGAAGATGAAATACAACAACATCGCGGAACGGGGCGGCCAGGTGAACCGGCCATGAAGAAACTTCTGGCAATCGACCCCGGACCTGTCCAAAGCGCTTACGTTGTCTGGGACGGAGCCGCTATCCTCGAGCACGGCATTGTCTGTAATCCCGAGATGCTGGAGGTAATTCGGCAGTTCGGCCGGCCTTGGAACCAGTGTGCGGTCGAGATGATTGCGTCCTACGGTATGCCTGTCGGCGCGGAGGTGTTTGAGACTTGCGTCATGATCGGCAGGATTCTTCAGACGTGGGGCTCCGGGGCCGGTGAAGATCCTATCCGCATCAAGCGCATTGAGGTCAAGAACCACCTGTGCCACACGAGCAAGGCAAACGATGCCAACATCCGGCAAGTTTTGGTAGATATTCTCGGACCTCCCGGAACCAAGAAAAACCCCGGAGTAACCTACGGGATTCGGAAGGACGAGTGGGCGGCGCTGGCGGTGGCGATCACCGTATGGGACATGAACAAACGAAAGGAGCAAGCATGAAATCGTTGACTCAATTAAGCCGGGACTTTGCCGAACTATGCTCAATGTTCGGTGAGTTCGCAAAAGATCTTCGTGAGGTTGTGGGAGATCCGCCGGTACAGGCAAAGATCGAGCGTATGCCGGTAGTCGGCCCGGATAAGCCGGAAGTTACGAAGCAATTCTCCCCGACGCCAACCCCGGATGCTTTTACGTCACGAAAGCTGACGAAAGAAGAGAAGGCAGAAATCAAGAAGGATTGGGAATCACTCCCCCCCGAGTTGCGGACCAAGACCAACCGAGCAGCCTTGGCCCGCAAGTGGGAAGTGCGCCCGGAGGCGATTTTTCAGATCAACAACCCGAACCTTCTGAAGTACCTGCACAGACACCGTACCGGAAAGTAGGCGACCCGGAAAAGGAAATCGAGCGGTTGTTGAAGGAATCTGGAGCCGTTTTCATTAAAAGCAGGAAGCACAAGAAGTACCGGCTTCCGAACGGGTTCACTTTTGTAATTTCATCAACACCGTCAGATCGGTTTGCGACCCGCAATGCACTGGGAGATCTTCGCAGGCTGCTTAGTATGAAAACTCCGACCATTGCGGTATAATGGAGTTGTCGGACTGATCCCCGACACGGATGGAAGTTCCGGGGCTGGTGTCTCTCGCGCTGGCCCTACTTCCGCACCACGAGAGAGGTGTCAAAGGATAAATGGCTTGGTTTAGGCTGCACACGTCAGTAATAAACAACCCTAAGATTCAGAAGTTGCCCGGAGAAGCCGTTAAGGCATGGATTAATATGTTGTGCTTGGCGAAGGAAGGCGACGGCATAATCCCTAAACTTGATGGGCTGGCTTGGTCACTTCGAAAAAGTGAACAGCAGGTTGAAAAGCTGCTTTGCGACCTCGTAGGGTTAATTGACAGAAACGAGGATGGAACGTTTTCCCCGCACGATTGGAACGACCACCAATACAAAAGCGACGTTTCAACAGACAGGGTGAAAGCGTTTCGAAGCCGTTCCAGAAACGCCACTGAAACGTTTCGTGAAACTTCTGTTATGAATATTGGAAACGGCGGTGAAACGCCTCGCGCGCGCTCAGAGCAGAACAGAGCAGAAACAGAGCAGAAACAGAGCCGTGAAACGACCATCAACGGGCTGACGCCGGACGAGTTTGACGAGGCATGGGAGCGGCATCGAAAGCACAGCAACCGGGAAAGCCGGGACATGGTGGTGCGAATGCTTATCGGCCTTAACGGCCGGTTTGATGTTGCCAAGTTCCGGGACCGGCATCCGCGATACTGCCGGCACTGGGAATCGGAATCGTGGAAGGATTTCGGAGCGGCGCTGACGTTGTGGGGCTGGGTGGAGAACGGGATGCCGGAGCCGCAGCCCAAGGCCGCAAACAAGCCCGCTCCGACGGGAGCCGCCGCAAGGGCAGCGGCCAGAATGGGGGACGATTGATGACGTTTAAGGAATTTCTTGGCGACCGGCTGGACACGTGGTTTGGAGCCCTTCGACCTGTCGAGTACAGCGGCCAGACGCTCGAAAAAATGACCCCCGCGTATTTGACCCTGTTTTGCGATTTGGCAAAAACAGCTCCGAAGGCCACGAAGTCAACCCGGCTTGAATGGATGTCGGACGACGGCGGGCGCAAATGCAACGCGGTAATGCAGGAGTTTGCCGGTTCCGAATCCGGCCTTCCCAGCGGCCCGGAGATCCGGTCCGCATGGGCTCGGATGTTTCCGGTGGAAAACGTTGCCAAGCAGCAGTGCGGATTCTGCGGCGGGTCCGGCTTCCTTCAGACCTTGCCGAACGATTACGGGATTACCGGTGCTTACCCTTGCGACCACGCGACCGGATACAACCCGCGAATGCAGGTTCGGACCACGCCAGCGGTGGCCCGGCATTACCTGTCCGAAATGGAGGATGCCCGCGTCCGTATGGTCAAGGCAGGGAAGGCGCATTTGCTGGAGATGGGCGGATTCGATGCAGAAGGCCTATAGGAGCGCTCGGGAGGAGCGGATGGACCGTATCCACCAAACGATGCGTTTCAAAAGCACCACGGGCCGGGAAATGGCATTTGCCACGTATTTCAGGAAGTGCTTCCAGTGCGGATCATGGCGTCACGATTGCGGACACCGGGAAGAACAGCTGGTCGAATGGTTTTTGGCGCTTACCGAGGATGAACGGGAAAGGAAAATTCGGGAGGAACAATGAGAGACAAAGAAAAAAAAGCAGAATACGACCGCAAGTACCGTGAACGGCTGAAAGCCCAAACGGAGCGGGTGAACAGGATGGAAGCTGAGATCCGGGCCGGTACCTACAAGCCTGCGGGCCTGAAACCGGGGCAGTCCGACCGGGCGGGATCTACCGGAAGCCTGTACCGGAAGCGCCAGTGGGGAGACAAAGAATACTCCGCATTGCTTGGGAGGTAAAAATGAACGGCAGAACGAAAATCGCAATTCGGGGTCTGCGGCGCGCAATGGGTGCAGAAATTTCTTTCAACAAGTACGGGCCGATTACCGTCCATACGGTGCCTGCGCGCCAGTGCCGGACCGATCCTCCCAAGCTGGCGTTGCAGCCCATGTCCGATCTGGACCTGATGATTGCGAACGGTTGGGGAGACACGCCACAGTGCGATATGCCTGCTGACTGGCGGCAGCGGAAGAACGATCCGGGAAAGAAAGGAAAACGGAAATGAAAAATTTCGTTCCAGCAACACGCCAGCAACACCGGCGCTTCAGCACACCAGCACCATTCGACAAGCGTTTGCAGAAAAATCGATTCGCCTGCCATTAGCATTGCCAACTGATTGATTGCGCCTACTGCCAGCAGCATCCCAAACGCGCGAAAGCCGCTCCGGCGCATGTAAATCAGCGCGAGAGCGGCCTGTGCGGCGATTGTTGACGTAATCACTGTTCCAGATCGTCGTCTTCCGGTTTTGGCAACGGATTCGGAACCGGAGGAGGATCGGGAGGAGGAGGAGGAGGCACCGGAAGATCCGGCGGCGTTGCGGGACCGGGTCCCTGCGGGTCTGGGCTCATGGCTTTATCTTACCGCGAATCTTGTCCCAGTCCTGCCGGATGCGACGGACTTCCAAAAAAAACTTGCGGGCAAATAAAGCCGCGCACACGGACAACCCGACTACCGTTAGATTCGCAACAATTTCGGCCCACATGCGGAAAGACTAGCATGTATTTCCAGCCACATAATCCGGCTAGAACGATTGTTCCGCAAACAGAACAAACAAAAAACCCCGCTTGTGGGAAGCGGGGTTTTTGTAGGAGGGACAATGAAGAAGGAGCACTTTAAGTATATCAGGACTTGTGGAGATTTGCAAAAATCGATGTTCCCATGTATCCCCACGTTAGCAACCCGCCAACAAGTGCAGCCGCAAAAATCAGCCCGGCTTGAATATGCTCGATCCGGGTGAGACGTTGGTCGATTTTTTTTACGTAATCGTATAGCTCGGTTTGAACTTTGGTGTTGGCCTGAAGTGCCGCCGTATTTTCGGAAATGGCGGTAAACTGCTGCACCGTGAAAGGGACTTCGATGTCTCCCGGCTGGCTCACTGCTGGTCCCCTTTATTTTTCAACGGCATGTTTACGGCCAACTTGGCGCGAATTGCCGGTATCGAAATCGGTTCAATTTCGAAATCGATGGTCATGCCGTCAATACTTTGGCCGATACCGACGATTTGCCCGATGCCGTCTGCCAACCCGGCCATAGCGCCGCCAACGACCTGCTGGACCGATTCCGTCAGCTTAAGCCGGACGCCTTCCACAAAGCCCTCAAGACCAGGCAGTTGCGCGATTACCTCGTCCGTGGACGCCTTGATTCCGGTGAGGTCCATTACTTCACCTTCCCGATCCGACGCCCGCACACAACCCAGTCCGCACGGATGCATTCCTGAGCTTCCACAAGCGGCATGGAGCCCGCGCAGACGCGCCGGTGAAGCTCATCCTCCACCTGATCCTTGATGCGCGCTCCAAGCCCGTCCGGCGACACCCAAAGTTGAGGCCAGAGATTATCCGGGGACGTTGGATGCCCGCCAATCTCCAAAGAAATAAAGTGATCTTCCTCGTAATCCGCTGCCGCACCCGGAAGATGCTGTTCCTTCATCTGCTGGATTTTCAGGCGTGTGGTGTACGTCGCCGTGGGCCGGATTGTCGCCGTCCATCCAGATTGGCATATCGTCTGCTGGATGTTTTCCTGCGTGACGTGCGGATTGGCCTCGCCTTTCGGCCAAGCCGGATTTTTCGTTTGGGACAAAGCCAAAATGGCCGTTAATGCAAATAGCAGTGCGCGCTTCATGCTTCCTCCAAGAACAAATTGGCTTCCGCTTGCCGCCTGCGCGTTAGTCCCGGCACCTGTACACCGCCAGCATGGTCCCAGTCCGAAAACGACCGTGCGGCATCCGAAAATCTCCCGATCTTGAAACACCGCAGCACGCTGGAACCGCCCAATGCGTTTGTCCCCAGATTGTAGGCAAACGAGCACAACGCATCAAATTGGTTTTGGTTTGCCGTTGGCGCAACGCGGTTAACGAACTCCACTACGCCAGCCACGTCGGCATCAAACAACCGGTCGGCATCTTCCGGCGTGATCGTTTGCCCTTCGGTCACATTGCCGGTATGGCCGTACCCAATTGTCAAGACACCCGCAACGTCGCGGTACGATTCCAGCCGGCAGCCTTCGAAAGACTGGATCAACGCTCTTCCCTTGTTCCCCAGCGTCACGACTTGACCCCGGTTGTTACCGTTGCGGAGGCCGTTTTCAGCGCCGGGATGATCGCCTTGATAGCAGTCACGGTAGCTTCGTCAAGTTTGAGGTCAACACCGTTTGCCGATGCCGCGGCGTCCGCTGCGTCTACCGCTGCCACAACCAGACCAAGGAGCCCGTATGCCGTGCGCTCGATTACGACCGCCTGCGGGTTCACAAGTGCCGTAAGCGATTCCACCTGAGTTTCAGTGGCTTGGATCTTGCCAATGGCCTGCTCGACAACCTTGGATACCTTTACTACGTCGTGGGCCACCGTAGCGAACATATGGCCGATGCTGGAAAAATTGAATGACATGCTTTCCTTTCCTATTGGGCTGAACCGTTTGGGCCTAAACCCGGTTTGTCAGAGTCTTTCTTCTTTTCTCCGGTAAGAACCATTAGAAGTCCACCGGCAAACAAAGCCGCCTGCTCACGTGACCACGCAAGTGTAGTGTTATCCACGTCCGCAGCGTGCATGACGTGCAGCGTATACAGCAACGTCACGCAAAACAACGCCGCCAAAAGAATAGCCGAAAACTGCTGCTTGAACCATCCCGACATAATAGTCCTATTTCGGCTGAGGCGCGCCCGCTGCCGTCGCAGCCGCCGCAATTGCCGCCTGCTGCGCCTCCTGCGCTTGGATGAGCGCGGTCAGGACATTCGGATTGTATTTTGAAACGACCGGAATCACAAGCGAACGAAATACATGCTTAATCAGGAGGTCGGCAATGCCTGAGTATTTAGGAGTTCCGTCGTCGTTCACCTGATCCGTAATGAATTGCGTCAAAGCCGCAATCGACGCCGGTGTCATTGTGTTGGTTGTGGTCACTCCATCCACGGTGATCGTCACCGTAACCGATGACGGGGTGGCCGGTTGTCCGAACCCCGACACGCACACAAAACACAGAATGAATGCTACAATTGCGCTTTTCATGGCATTTCCTTTATTTCCACGCGGGAATATATGCTGTTGACCCATCTGAAGTCAGCACCCTAATCCAAGTATACGGAGCTGTCAAAGTAGCTGCCGGAGAATTCGACCCCAAGAGCGCCGCGCCGGACCCGGTTGTGTTGGAGCCGCCAAACTTGACGACACCGTTCACCGTAAACAGGTTGGTGGTTGCGGTATCGGCTGCGCCCCGGTCGATCAACACCAAGGTATGACCGGTGGTCGCAGTTTGGTCCTGAAACCGGGCCGTTCCGTAAGAAGTTGAAGACACAAATTCAACGTTGAAATCATTGTTCGGCGATGCCTGATTTCCAATTGCTACCCATCCGGTACCGCGCGCGGCAATGTTGATTGAGCCGTTCGGCCCCGCTCCATTTAACTCGGTGAAGTTCCCATCCCACAGCAGCATAGACAAGCCAGCAGAACTATTGATGCCCGTCCCGGTTGTGCCCAGAGTCAAAGTCCCCATCCGAACATTCTGCGCCGGAACATCAAGCGCATAGGAAGGAGTGTTCGTTCCGATGCCCAGCCGGTGATTTGTCGAGTCCCAAAAAAAATTCGCAGCGTCCTGATTCAGCACGCCGGAAGCCGACACATACGGAACGGCTCCAGGCGTCGTCAAGTTGCTGCCGCCCGACGGTACAGCGGCGTACGACCCGGACACGCATGTGTATAATGTGCCCTGATAGAGCGCAATACTTGTAGATCCGCATCCGGTACCGGCCGGGTTGGACCCAACAATCAGAATCGGAGCGCTCGGATTCTGCGCCCAAACAACGGATGCCGCAGCAAACAGCAAGATCCGCTTCACGGGTTCACCGTCACAATCAAAGCCCCGCCGGCGGACTGCGACAACAGCCGGGCTCGGTAATATTTGGACTTGCCCACGTCGGTGTATGCGTCCTGCTGGGAATTGGTGGACGTGTACACAGTCATGTAATCGGAATCAACATCTGTGTTTGCGGCCTGAATTTGCACTACCGCAGTAGGAGACGACGCAAACCGGATTTGAAACGTCAGCGGAGATCCGCTCCCGCTATCTTTCTGCCCGCGGTTGAACGCCACGCTTGCCTGCGGAGCGGTCAGCGAATCAGCCGAGGAAAACAAAGTGAACAGCGAGTCTCCCGGCATCAGCGACGTAAGGTTCAACCCTGCAACCGGGTTAGCCCCGGCTTGCGCTACTCCGTACAGCGGCATTATTTCTTCTCCTCTTTCGGCTTCGGCACACACGCCAGCTTTTTTCCTTCGATTGCAGGGGCAAATTCCTTGCCGCACAATTCGGCCAGCCGCGCTACCGAAGCCTGCATGTCGGCCTGTTTCGCCTGCGCGTCCGATTGCGCATCACGAAACGCCTGAGCGGCGCGAACAAGCGCTCCGTCAGCGCGAAAATATTCCACCTGGTCCGAATCCGGGATGACCGGCGGTTTCTGCTTTGAAGGCTCCTGTGCAGCGGCGCAAACGGCCCAGAACAGCAATGTCAATACGAGTGTCTTCATCGGCTTTATTGTACGCTACTGAACTCCGGTAATGGAAATCACCGCATTGTGAACTTCTACCGAATTTGGAAATACCACGTACGCTCCTGTCATGTATTCTCCATCATTGCGGTCTACTTCTCCTGACGCCGAAATGGCATTACCCTCATCATCATTCCCGCTTACACTCCACAAATACCTTCGGCTGGAATCATCCCGCGAATCAATCAATAAAAAATACGAAAATGATTCGCACGGCATCCCCGGAAGAATATGACACAACACAGGCCCCCCTAAAGGAGACAAATACCCTGAGACCTTTGGTGTCTGCGGCTCCAGAGTTTTGACTTGCGATGACAATTCCTGTACCGCACGCCACAGATACGGGATAAGCGCGGTGTAGGACAGTTGCAGGTACCCGTCCTCCCCTACCATTACCGCGCGTGGGAACAATTTTCGGACTTCAGCCGCATCAAACCCGTCTGCCGCTACTGCGTTCCCCCGCATTTCGTATTCAATCGGACGAATTTGCGATACGCGGTCCAATGCGGTGGCAATAGATGACACGGCTGTTTTTTTGCGAATATCGGACGTGCATGACATACCAGCCGCTCCGGTCAAAGTGCATGATCCGCCGGAATCCCCTAGTGTCATCATGTGTGCTGCGCTGGTAGTTCCACTTACCAAATACCCTGAAGCACCTGTTGATGTAGAATTCAGAGACAACACGCTTCCACCACTGTTGTTAAACAAACTCGCAGCATAACCCCCGGTGCCAGTCAAAATGATTGTAGCTGCCCCGCCACTGGAGCTTGCCACTATTGCGGCATTTGATGAGGCGGGTGAAATAATGACAGACCCGTTGTTAAGAATAATGTTTCCGTTCGAGTTTAACGCATTGACCGTTGCTGTTCCTGTGCTGGTTAGCGTAAACATAGAGGTACTACCATAATCCAATGTCAAATTGGTGCTTGCGCCTTGAGCGCTTAGTTTCCACGGAGATCCGCCGGACCCCGGAGCAAGACTAAGGTAAGCATTGTAGGTCGCACCAGAAACCAACTGGTAAGAAGCTGTCGTTGCAGATGTGTTGACCAAAGCGGAACTGGCAAACGTCAGCGCAGAACTGGAATTCGGAGCCGCTCCCGCGCCGCCGCCAAGCACAACCTGCGTAGCCCCAAGAGCCGCCGAACTGGCCGTTGTTGTTGCTCCGCTGAAATACGGGATACCGCCGCTGCTTCCGGTCCATGCCAGCGTCACATTGCCGGTAGAGGATGAATTGCTAATAATCCCGGTACCGCTTACAGAATTTACGGAAGTCCCGGAACCCGAACAACTGCCGACCGTCCACGCGCCGCCTGCTCCTACCAAACAGTTCCCGTTAACCGGAGCAAGCCCGGTCGGATTGGATGTTCCTCCAGCGCTAATAACTACATATCCAGAGGTCGGCCATGTAACGCCGCCGCCGCCTCCTCCGCAGCCAGTGCAGGTCCCAGTCACCGTAAGGTTAACAAACGTGCCGTTATTCCCGCTGTCAATGACGTATCCGGGAAGTGAAACCCCTCTGTAGCCGCCGGAATCAATAATAGAATGCCCCGAAATCCTGTAATTAGAAGCGGTGACCCATGTCCCGGCCCCTACAGACCCGGCAATTGATACGTTGCCTGAACTTTTCGTAATCGTCAACAAATCAAGGCCTGCCGTCAAATCGGAAATTTTGGCGTTCCCCAATGTGTCTGTCGTCAAACTCCAATTTTGGAGCAAAGGCGAAGTGTCGCGGTATCCCCAAATGAATGCGCCGGTCCCGAATCCGTAAGGACTTCCCGAGGTAGACATAGGGCCGGACCGCACAACCGAAAACGCCGCATTGTCGCCGGAATCGATAAGCGTCCGGCCGGACGACACCCCGCGATACCCGGAAGAATCGACAATGTTGTTTGAATTCAGCAAGAGAGATGTGCTAAACGACAAGGCCCCGGCAGTGGCAAGCTGAGATCCGTTCCAAGTCAACGAAGCGCTTGCTCCGCACGTCCCGGAATTGTTGAAAATAAGCTGGCCGGAACTTCCGCACACGCCGGAACCGCCGCCGCCGTTTCCCGGCAATGTGATGGGATACGGACCGATGGGAGGAGCAGCGGGCGGATATGCCCTGTACCAAACCGTGCTCCCGGCAGTTGCCCAAAACCCGAAATTACCGTTCGAATCCGTTGCAGCAACACACGGGCCTCCGCCTGCCGGTGTAAGCTGGCCAAGCGCGCCGCACGGAGTAGAACCGGATGCCGAAGTGTAGGTCGTCGCCGGTATAGTGCCAGCCGCGTCGGTTGTAATTGAGATCGTAGTGCCCGGAACAGCCAATACAGGGCATTGCTTGCCCGACACGCATGACGGGTTGGTTGTAAAAATCGAAGAATCAAACCGGACCGCCTGCCCAAAGGCCGTGCCCGCAAAAATCATGATTGCTGCTGCGTATCGGTGCATTCTGTCTCCAGTGTAGCGAACTTTACAAATTCGGATGCGGGCATCAGGTCGTAAGCGTCCAAAATCGGGGAATCGGCCCAATCGTTCAGGTGGCTCATTTGCGCATCCTTTCCTGTATCATCTCGCGCGTGTCCTCGTGCGGTGCTTCCCTTTCGCCGATGGACCGGGCAAAACGTGCCCATCCGGAATCGTCCGTCGGTACGGGCTGGCCTGTGCGCTGCAATTCGCGCGCAAACCTGTCGGCCTTCGCTATGCGGTTGCCCCATTCAATCTGGTCGGCACGGTAGCCTGATTCGATGTCGCGGATTGGCTTGTTTTGCTGGTCCGTCGGAAACTCGCCGGAGAATCTTGAATACGGATTGGATGCCAAGGGGACTTCTGAAATTCCCGGATTATCGGATTTCGGTGCCGCAAACATAGACTTTGGCGGTTCAGGATTTGACTGGACGGGCGTGTTTCTTTCGCGCGACGTGACGATCGATTTGATTGTTGGGTTGCTTGACGGGGATACTTCCGTTTGCGGAGAGGGTTGGATTATCCGCGTACTACGCGGGTCAAACGGGCTCTTGTATTCCGGAGCAACAGAGAACATGCTGCGTGGACCTGGCTCCGGGATCGTCATGTTTGGAACAGGCGTAGATTCACCCATTGAAAACTCTGGACGCGGAGACCGTGGCTTTAGCCCGACAATGCCTGAAGGCGGAACAATTACGGATGGTTCAGGGGATGGTGGAGACATGAACCGTGATCTTGCCGTGTTCCCAAACAGCCTGCCGCCCGTTGGCCGTCCAGTTGCAATTGGAGATTCCGCTACAGCCGGGGGAACTTCTGCCTTCGGATTGAGTGCCGACATGAACTCGTCGACGACTTTGGAAATTGCCCGCCCTTTCGGGATGGCATCGAGTACCGCAGTTTTCACCTCCGGACTTGTCGCGGCCTCAACAATGGATCGTATTTTCGGCGCGGCGACGCCACCCAAAGCACCAAAACCCAAACCGCCTAAATTCCCCGCAAGTTCGATTTGGTCGGGAGACGCTCCCATTTGACGCGCCAAAGCCTCTCCCCCCATGGAACCGGCACTCCCAAGTATCGCCGCCGGGGCGGCAACTTCTGGCGCGGATAAGATTGCCGGAATTGCGAACGGAGCGGCAACCCTCGCTCCGCCTTCGAAGGCCTCGTTGGCCGCATGGGAGAAACGTCCGTTCGCGATGGCCGGGAGGACGTGCCCAAGTTTTGTGATGCCGCGAGCGACGAACGGGGGGATTCCGGGATCGATTCCGCCCTGCATCGACCGTTCTTCCGGCGTGATGTCTTCAGGCTTGCCCTGCAACCCTTCGGGGAAAGGTACGTTTACGCCGCGTTCCGGCAATGATTCAACTGGTTTTCCGGCTTCGCGCGGGTCCGCTTGCTCGGATTGGCGCGAACCAAGTGGAGAGTTAAACGGCTTGACGACCTTGGCGCTGCCCCACCAGTCGGACATTATTTCACCATCTCCTCGCCTGTGTCGGAATTGAAGAATCTCTGCCCAGGCTTGATTTTAGCCAGTGATGCGGCATCCCATGCGACGGGCAATCCCTTGTCAAGTGCTGAATTGTAGGCGCGGGCGTAAGCGTCATGATAGCGCAATTGAGCCGTGTTCTCTGCGGTTCCCATGCGGTCGATAGCGTGGTTGGCCACATCCGCCCGCATTTGCGCGCGCTGTTTTGCGTCGGACACGATACCTTGAAGCTGTTTCACCTGCTCGGAAGAAAGGTTTTTTCCCTCGCGCAGCTTGTTCAACCAAGCCTCCAAACTCCCGGAAACCCCCCGAGCTTGGGCGATGGAGTTTAGTTCAGACTGCGTCATGCGGAGTCCGCTGCCATTGCCGCCCACGATTGCCGAGAGAATCTTGGGAATGGCAAGCGCCGCCGACTCACCGTTCCCGCTGGAAAGGAGGGATTGCGCCTGCTCCAAGTTTTGCAGTTTTGCCGATTCGGTTTTTAGCGCCGCCTGGTGCGGCTTCTGCATCTCCAGCGCTTGCCTGAAAATCTGGCCCTCCTGCCGCTGCCGTGCCGCATCTTGCCTTTCTTCGGCACGATCCGACCTCTCTCCAAAAGATTGCGCGCGCGCGGCGTTTGCGGCATCCCTCGCGTCTTTTGCCGCTTCGGCGGACTCTTCCGCGCTGAGAAGTTGGTTGATGCGGTTGTAATCGCCTACGGTCGCGTTGGGTGGAAGCGTGGAGTGCTCAGGCAATGGCTGTCCATTATGCCGGACTTGATACCTTGCCGTGAATGCTTGGTTAATTTGGGGCACGTTCGGAAGTGGCCTTTCGGACTCCGGGAGCCTTTCGGGCTTTTCGTTCGTCGGATGCGCCGCAACCGGAGCGCCGCCGAACTTCTTTTTGTTTGGGTCGTTTTTGCTGTAAAAGACGGTCTGCGCGCCGACTTCCTTGTTGTCGGGATCGACCTCCGGGTTTTTTGCCTCGATCCATTCGTCGGATACAGGGGCATTGGCGTCTGCAAGCGCCTTTGCCGTCATTGCCGCGTTTTTTGGGATCTCGCTTTCTTGGAGGCGCTGCGCCGTCTGGTCGGATTGCCGCCGCTGCTCATCATTCGCGATACTGTTTTGCTGGTTGAGGTTCCGGGCCGCGTCGTGCACCACTAATTCATGGTGCATTGACGTACCAGGTACAAACGTCGAGATTCCGGGGGCCAAAACGTTCAACGCGATATTGCCCGCCTGCCCCAAATGCCGAAGAAAAGGGTTCTGTATCTGGTCCACGCCGGGTTTCGACTGGGGACCGGAAGTCAGCCTCGAATACTCGGCCTTCGCCGCGTCAAGCGCCGGATTTGCGGGTTCTGCGGAAGGTACGGGCTTTACCGAAATCGTGGCTGGAGGCAGTTGCGGCGCGGGGATGGACGGACCTTCTTCAAATCCGCGCGTGATCGGCAATGGGGGCGGCGGGGCGAACTTCGCAGTCTGCTGCGCCTTCAGGCGTTCGAGTTCTTCGGGCGTGGGTTGCGGCATCATAAATTTACCCTTTCAGTGCCGCTGCCCCGGCTTGTGCCCCGGCTTGCAGGACCGGCTGGACCCCGTACCGCATCCAGTTCCATGATGCATCGTTAGCGTTTGTGTTGGCATTCGACAACCCGGAAATCTGTCCAAGGTTTGCTGTGGACTGCCCTTCCGTAGTCCCGTACAGATTGCCGAGTTCCTGCGCCGCCAAATCGTGCTGGTGTTGCTGTAAGTCGGCGTTCTGCCCGGAGATCTTGAGTGCAGAATTCGCCAAGCTGTTTTCTGCTGCGCGCGCCGAATCGGCAATTGCGCCCTGCGCAGCCCCGGCGTTGTTTGTGCGGGCCGCAAGCAAGCCGCCCTGCCCTGTTGCAGCCGCTTGGGAGCCACCGGCCGACTGTTGCGCCGCCGTGTTCATTTCGGCCTTCTGCATCGGGTTGTAGCCAGCCGGGTGCGCAAGGTCCGCAATCAGGGACGGTGCAAGAGTGTTGAAAACGCCGGAAGCGCGCCCGCCCAATGCGTTCGAGTTTTGGAGCGCTTGGGTTTCCCCGGATTGCGCGGTAATGTCGCCTCTTCCCATTAGAACCTCACGCCCCACACTTTCCAGCTTCGTACCCATCCGAAGCGGCGCTGGAGCCATTTCCCGAATTTCTCGTCAATCTGCGGAGGCAAAAAAGCATTTGCTTCATTGTAGCGCCCGGAAAGTGCCTCTTTCATGGAGGCTGTCATGATGCCGACGACCGCAGCCATTGCCGCCGGTTTCATCGGTTTCCCGATTAGGTACAACTGCGGAATGCGTTCCGCAATTACCGCCGCAATCGGCTCGCCGCAGTCATCTTCAAATACCCGGATTGCTTCAATTCTGGGACCTGTTAAATCCGGAAAATCATACGAAAAACATGATTGGGCATGAATCGTTTTCAGCTTCGGAATGTCGGATTCCAGCATGGCACGAATTCTCATTGCTATGACTGCCTTTGCGGAACAAGCCCCGGGCCGACGAGCCCTTGACGCGGCAACCCGGTGCCGCTGCCTTGCGATTCCAGACTTGCAGGAGGCCCAATTGCACCTCCCGCGTTGACAGGAATAGGCGTAGCGCCGCCGTGGTACACGGGCGAAGACGGTCCACTGGACCCGTAGGAGGAGAAGGCGCGCCAGTAATAGGTGCCGTTCCCAAGGAATTCGGAATGCTGCCGGGATTGGCCAAGGTCGATTGGATGCGGATTGGGGAAGTGCGGCGACGTATCGCGTTCCAGCCAGTAGTTGACGCCGCGCCGGATTCCGGGATTTTGATCAACAATTGACACTGTATGATGCCCGTTTGCTGCTACAACGTTAATTCCATTGACTTGCGGAGGCGCAGATGGTTGCCCTACAGGATTTCCGTTCATTTGCGCTTCCAGCGTTTTGGACTGGTTGACAATAGCGTTAAGAGCTTCAAACAATCGCGGGCCAAACCCGTCCGGCACAGGTTCCCCGGATCTTATGTTCCTTAGAAATTCAAGGTGCGGAATGTTCATGACTGGGGAGCCCCCCTGATTTGCAAATGCGCGTTTTTCCGCAACGCGGCCATCAAATGCGTTACGTTAAACCCGTTGTTTGTCCCGGTTACAGGAGCAGATGCCAACCTTAGAAAAAACCGTTCCGCTACTGTTTGAAACGGGCATCCCATTTCATTTTTCGGGGCCGCGATCAATGGCCGAACCATTACCAACGATGACGGATTTGTCAGCGCGTCCATGTACGGAGTGATTGTCATTGTACCTGTGCCGGAAATAAACGCCGACACATACACCAATGTTTTGCGGACACTTCCCAATTGCAAAGCGGCTTCGGCATCATGCCCGACAAACGCAGCCGTTACATAATACGGAGACACCTGCCCGTAGTCGTCGTCGGTGCCCTGCGGCGCGCCCAGCGTATACACGTTTCCAAAATTTCCGCCGAACACCAGAACCAACGTTTGGTTTTCCCGGCGCATTAAAGCACAGCAATTGATCGCAAGAGACCACGGACACCATTTTCGCGTAAAATCGGTCGCGATCAATTTACCTCCAAAACCGACCTTGTACGGGCCGTTTTGAGAAATTGCAGACGCGCTGTTCAATTGCCGGTACGTCATCTGGTAGATGAAATTAGGAGTTGCCGCCGTCCCGGTAGGCAAACCGAAATAGATCTGCTTTCCAATATAATCGTTGACTGCCCAAATTCTTGTATAAGCGGCAGGGTTGATTGAAGCCCAGTCCGGCTGTATTTCCTGACTAAACTTTTCCGGGATGCCGCCGCTAAAAATCATCGCGCCGTCAATGGATGCCCATGCAGCCCATTCTTCTCCGCCTGAACCGCTTGAATCGTCCGCTTGCGACACGGTTACCCCAAATGGAGAAAGGACTCCGCAGTTTGACGCCACTTCCGACACGTCCCAATATAGAGGTTCCGTCGTCCCGTTGTCGTTGGTTGTGTACAAGCGGCCGGAAGGATCTTTTGTCCAAAAATACAGATTGTTTCGAATTTCTTCGGCAGCAAACACCGGGTTTGAAGAGTTGGAACCAAGCTGGGAGGTTTTGGCATCAATCGCTTCCGGGTTGTTCGCATAGCTGAACAACATACCGGGCTGAAATGGAGATCTTGTAAACACTACTGCCATTTCGTCAACCAGAACCGACGGGCTGAATCCTGAACGCGAACACGCCGCCGAAATAGTAAACGTCAAATCGTCCGGGATTGTTACCGGTGTAACTGCGGAAAAAGCTGCTTCTACAAAAGAACCGGATGCCGACATGGCCGCTCCGTTGATGACGGCAGTTGAAGTGAACGATGTGGCCGAGCTTGAAATCATGGCAGTAAAGCTGATAGCTGGATCCACCACAGTGGGTTGAAGCCATGCGCGGAACGTATATTGCGTATTCGGGGCCGCAATCGGCGCGCCGTATCCGTCTGTTGCCATGCTTTGCGACAGGACGCCCAACTGCCCGGATCCGCCAGCCGCAAAAATCAGCCATCCGGTGCCTTGATGTCCGGGATTCAGAGCACCCGCACCTCCTGTTGAGGTCCAGCCGGTCGGAATTGTAGGCGCGCTCGGGCTGTACCCGCCGTCAAACCCCATATTGAGCAGACCTGTCACGCAATTGCGCATTCCGTAGGCAAACACGCGGGACGCAAAATATCCGAATCCCAATGCCGAATCCGCAACGATCATGGCCGGCAGATTGTTCCCTGCAATAGACCCGCACACGGACGAAAACAATGTGTTGTCGCCAAAATCAACCGTTGTCCCCGTCGTCGTGTTGTCGTCAACGACAGTTGACGAAGACACCTGTTGCCCTGTCACCTGAGCAGGAACCGGAATGTAGTAAAACTGTGACCCGCCAGCACCGGTAAACAGAAGGCACCGCGCGATCACGTTGGACGGGCCAATCGGGATGTTTCCAACTGCAATGAATTGGCCACCGGGTGAACTGAATTTGACTGGAGGCGACGGCCGCGTCAAATATCCCTGCCGGGTTAGGAACGCTACCTGCACCTGATGCACGCCGGGAGAACACTGGCCGTACGGAGTGACGGTGCCAACGGTTGAGGTTGTTGCGTTCGGCCCGTATTGCTGATAGGAAAAACTGGTTGCGGAATTGACCGACGATACGTAAAACGTCCCGGTCCATGCAAACGTGACTGTTCCGCTGGTCCATCCTCCCGCAGGAGAATCTGAATAATTTATCGACACCTGAAACGTAGTTGTTGTCGGAGCCGCGATCACGTCAAAATAGGTAGGCGTATCCGTATCGGGGACAGGCCAATTCAGCGTGACGGACCCCGTTGAATCCGTTGCGTCCACGTCCACTTGTGCAAATGTGAACACCGTTGAGGAGTTAACCGTCAAAACGGCAGCGGTTGTGTTGAACGACGTTGTAGTGACGCCCGTAATTGTAATGCTTGCTCCGGGACTGAGCCCGTGAGCCGCCGCCGTTGTAACCGTTACAACCTGTCCGGCGCGGACAATTGATGAAATGGTACCGACCATAACGGCATTGACCCCGGAAATTGACACCTGAACACCGGCAGGCAGTTTGTGCGCCGTGGATGTTGTGACGGTTGCAATACCCGGCAGGTTTTCGTTGTTGATCACGATCTTCGATATGGACGTTCCGACCGTGGCAGCGCCGACACCCGTAATCTGTGCCTGGTATCCTTGCTGCAAGTTGTGAGCGGTCGCCGTCGATACCGTCACGATATTGGCGGCTCTGGACATTGTGACGCCGCTTCCCACGGTTACGGTCCCGGAGCCAACGTAAAATGCGGTACCGGCGGGGAACACTGCCGGAGGTGTTGCCACTAAAAGGGTGTCGCCGTATACACCAACTACCGTGTACACAATATTGTACGTGGCGTTTGTCCCGCTAACGGTAATGACGGCCCCAATGTCCACAGCCGAGGCCCCGGAAGACACGTAAATGTTGGCTTGCGTATAATACGGTGCGGGATAGTACGGAGGCGATGCCGGATCAATTTCTGTAACGGCAAGAGTGGCGGGCGCACCCGTACCGGCCATCGCCACAGGGGGGATTGTGAACATTGACACAGTAGGCGGGTTTCCCGGCCCGTCCTGCGTCCAGCGGTCAAGATTGACCCCATCATACTGGAGCGGCACGTCAGCGCCGTGTAAGCTGTTAGAAACCGCAATATACTCACGTCCGAATGCGGTTACCGATTTGGCGTAGCTGCCTGCCGTGGTTGTCGCCAGCAAAGAATACGTGCCGGGAGCAGCCGTAACGTTTTCGACCCAAATATTGCCTGCCGAATCAAGGTACAGGTTTCTGACAACACCTGTGGCATCCACAAAAGATTTTTCGTAATTGACTCCAACTGCCCCAAACGGCGAGTTGAAAACCTTCTTAAGACACCGGCGGGAAAACGCCGAACCCGGAAGAAATTCCATGTCGCGACAATCAGGCGATACGCCCAACGGCAATGTTGACGGAGCGCACTCCGTTACCAATCCGCCAAAAATATCCAACGGCACGGAACGGTCGTTCAATCCAACTGTGCTGAATGCCATAAGGTTAAAGCGCCCGTCTCCGGGGGAACGGCTGACGGGCAAGCCGCCGGAAGATCCTGCAACATGGAGCAGGCTCCCCCGGAAACATTATTGGCCCTTGGGGAAATACGCCCGCAGCTTAAGCGTCGCAGGAACGGCGGGAGTGGCAGATGCGTAGGCCGCGCCCTGAGTATACTGCGACTGGCCCTGCCCGGATGCCCCGTTCCCGAACACCTGAACAATTCCGTTGTTTTGCGTGGTGCCGGGATTGTAGACGTACGTCCAGCCGCTTTGAGTGGTCCCGGCAGCAGGCGCTTCGAACACTTCGACAAATACGGGGATGCCGCCGCTGGGGATCGTAACGCCCTGTACGTTGAAGCTGAGGATATCTCCGTTGCTTGACGCCGTTCCGTAATTGCCGGAAGCGGTAATGGTGCCTTCGACAATGATCCGCATTCCGGTCGTGTCGATAAAATCAACGCTTGAAAGTGTGAGTGCCATAAATTCCTTACCAGTTCCAACTATAACTGCTGGCGCGTCGGCTGCACGGTTGCCGTTGCACGTTCACCATCTGGTCCATTGAAACATCCATTTGAACCAGCCCGCGAATTGCGGCATCGGCATTCGCCACAAACCCAAGAGCCGCAGTAGTTTGAGACTGTCCTGTCTTCCCGTCTCCCGGAGCCCGTGCCACTGCCAGTTCGTAACAATACAGCCAAGAAAGCGCATCCATCGAAAACATAACCGGAATTTCTTGTTTGTACCAGCGAATAGACCCCGCATCGTTGATTGTCGGCAGGTATCCGGTGTAGGCCAAACGAAAATCAACCGAAGTCATGGCTCCCGGAATGTAAATCTTGTCGTCCCGATAGGTCCAAAACCTGTTGTACGTTTGTTTTGAATAACAAGGTAGACCGCCAACCATGTTTTCCATGTTCGGCTGCGTCGGGAAAGGCGCATTTTGACCGGTCCAGCGTTCCGAAATCCACAAAGGCTGGCGGAAATCGTCTGGAAGCGCAGGCGTAGTTGAAAAATTCACACCGTCAAAAAAACCGGTTCTATCGATGTAGTTTTGCCGTGCCGGGTCAAGTGTGGCGCAAACCGGAAGTCCTTCGATCAATACCTCGCGGTCAAACCGGGTTGATCCAAGCCGCATCATTTCAGATTGCAACCTGCGGTATGCGCTGTTAAACGCCGCATGACTGAATGCATCCGTATTATTCAAGACTCCTGACCCAGTACGGAACAAAGACGGCAAAGAATCGTTAAGCCGAGCCCCTGCCGAGTTCAGCACATCCTGTACCGTGTCGTACCCGGAACTCGAGGGAATTGGCACTACAGGCATTACTGCCCACCTCCGGGAGTGTACCCGTCACGCATCTTGCCGCGTTCGCTGTTCTTTAGAAACCCTGAAGAATCCGCGCCATTGCGTGCGGCAATCAACTTGGCAGCGTCAACCCCTTTGGAATCAAACGCAGCCGCATCCACGTCACCGCGCGGTCCTGTCATTTCTGCGCAGATGAAATTGCTAAAAGCATCAACGCAATTGACGATTGGTACTTTTTGGTCAAACGTAGCAAAATCAGGCAACAAAGCTCCATACCGAATACGCAGATCGAATGCAACCGTTGCCCCCGGTACGTACAACACGTCGTCGCGCCAAGACCAAAGCTGGTTATATTCGTTCTTCGGGACCATTGGGAGCGCGCCTTCAATGAGGTCCATGTCGTTAAACACGCCAGTTTGTTGCGGCGGTACGGCGCTTGCGCGCTCCCAACAATCCCACGGTTCAATAAGGTTTTGCGGCAGGTATTTGGTTGCATCGGAAACCGTCCCGTTGCTATAGCCGGTCCACGATATCGACGCTTGAACTGCCGGGTCCGGGTCCTGCGCGGGAGCCAAGTTCGGAATGACAACTTCTTGAACTAGGGTCCAATACCCCATTCCGGCCAAGACACACTGGAGGCGCCGCCATGCATTGTTTACGGCTTGAAGCGTAAACGGCTGGCCGTCTGTAAAGATGTCGCCCGACAGAGATTCTGTCGCATCGCCGCCACGCAGCCGTGCTGCATTGACAATGAACTCCAGCGTGTCGTAATTGGCCGAACCAGGCATTTATGCTGCTACCCGCGCTTTGAGAGTTTTGTACTTTTCCTCGTCGAAAATGTACCGGCACGTCGGGCAAAGTACGATTCCGGCCTCACTTGTGGTTCCGCACATCGGACAAGCCTGTCGCTGCGCCACAGAACCCGCATCGCGGCGCATCCACAGATGCTCGCGGTAGTCCAGATTGCGGAATCGCGCCGCCCAGTGGTGTTTGTCTGTAAGTGTTTCTTCCAGCGCTTTGGGCGACGTACGATATGCGTTGTCGGCCTCGTTGATGTAATTGTCGGCAGTTGCCGCCAGCGCGTTTTTCGCTTTGGCAATTTCCATTTTTGTCGGCTGCGCATCCGGTCCGATTTTCTCTCCGATAAACACGCCGTACGGGCGAAGATCTTCCGAAGGCATCCGCATTTTGCCGATGCCAATCACCTGTTCCGCCACATACCGGCCGCCGGTAGATCCGCCGGTTGTTTCGTCACCGGCTTCAGCCCGCAGGATGTATTCCGTTTCGTCTTTGATGATGTACTCGTAGACGATTCCCGGAATCGGTGTCATCCGGGAAAACTCCTGCCCTTCCGGGCACCCCGGAATTCGAAATACCCCGAGACCCATTTCCTGCGTCCATGTCCACGGCCCCACGTTGTACACATGAACACACGTGTCCTCTGCGATTTTTTGGACCGTTTTTGGTATCGCCGGAATCCGACGTAAATTGTTAAATTGAACGTTCCGCTTGGAAAGTGCTTCCCCGATTGCCTCTGCTGTTATCATTGCCATGTTTTATCCTGCACGAAATCCTTGACTCGTTGGCATCCCGACATTTTGGGCCGATTTAGTAATCCGGTACGTTTTCGTCCCTCGTGCCCCGCCATAACCCGCCATCGGGGCGAAACCGAAAGCCGGTACGCAATTGCGCAGCCGGTCTTTTGCCGTTTTCATTGTGCTGTCGTCCTCTAATTCGTACCGGCCCTTAATTGCTTCAAACACCTCGGAAGCTTTCCGGTTCCGGCCCTCATCAATCCACGTTACCAGCTTGTCAATATTGGCGTCGGCTGGCCCGCAGGCAATAAACTTGTGAACGCACTCGTAAATCCCCCGTGTGGGAAAAGGACCGTTGACACGGGCTTCGTCCGACCGGTTATAACGTTCAGGAGACATGCCGCAAAACTGAAATCCGCTAATCCACTTTTCCAAAACCCATGCGTTTTCGTCATAGGACTGAATGTAGCGCGCAATTCCGTCGCGGTCGCAAACCAGTTGGCGCTTGGACGGCCCCCAGACAATGCGGTACAGGTTTTCCCCGTAAGGGTTCAGCCCGTACCGCGCCATCGGAATTGGGTAATGCGTCAAATTCGCCTTTTCGTCGTAGTCAATCATGTTAACTCTTTCAGGATGAAGGGGCTTCCGGCCCCCGTATCCTTAATGCCCGAACCAGCCCTTCGGGATCGTGATATTGTTCTGAACGCCGTTCATACGCGGCTTAAAGCTGCCGACTTGTCCAATCCAGACAAGATACGAAAGCATCGTGGTACCGACACCTCCGTCCCCGCCGTAGCTGGGAAACACGTGCTGGCCGTCCGGCAATTCGTAGAACCCGAGCTTTTTGGTTTCGATGCGGCCCCAGTTTTGCGGACTGATCCAATCAATCCTACCGGGCCGGGCGCGTTCGTTCAAGATCGTCTCTTCGCCGCCGATTGTCGAAACTGCATTTTTTGCCAGCATATCCTTGGAGATATCCTGTTTGTTTTCATTAACAATGACCTGCTGCACTAGAAGCGACTGATTTTCCCACGCGGCTTGTATTTCAAGCCCGGTATGAGCTTTCAGACCGGCCTTTTTGACCGAATCGATACCCATTGCCAGCTTGATGAGTCCTTGAAACGCCCGAACCGAGGCCGGAGTCACAGTCCCGTTGACCGATTGGTACGGAGTGGAAAACTTGCCGGCATAAGATGAACGGGGGATGGTCATAAAACTGCCCGTGTTACCGCCCACGTTGTACGCTGAAAGTCCGGCCAGCCCGGAACCGGCAATGCCTGCCGACTTGGAAACAAGGAGATAATCGCCGGCCGTTGTGCCTGCCGGAATCGTGCCGGAAATCCAAATGGTGTTGTTGCCCTGATCGACCGAAAGGATGTTGACCGTCCCGCGAAGAGTTCCGCCGATGCCGCTCCACACATCAACCGGCTGGTTGTCCTGAAAAGCGTTTGCGTTGTTAACGACAATTCCGCCTGGTGTTGTGGACACAACGGTGTCCAACGTGTTCGCGCCGTCGCCGTACGCTACAAGAGCATCCATGTAGGCCGCAACGTTTGCACCGGCTTTTGCCTGCTGTTCGGTAACGTAGTCGATTACGGCTTTTTCGGTCGAATCCGAAGCGTATTCCGTAAGCGCGGACCATTCCATCGCGTAGGAAAACGATACGCAGGACAGTGACCCAAAGACCTGCGTGCTGCCGGAACCGCGGCCCAAAGAAGGCCCGTCAAGATTTGCACTCTGAAAAATGCCGCCGTTCAGCACATCAAACGGAATGCGCACCGGACGGTTGGAAACGGGCTTCGGAACATCGGTTCGTTCCTCGAAAAATTTCCAAAGCCGTGAAAACGATTCGTAAAGGACGGTAATTTCGCCCTTCATGTATTCTTGCTGCGAAGCGATCATCTGCGCAGCGTTTGCGGAAGCCATCTGAACAACTCCTGTTAGGGTTTATTGTTCGCTTGCCGCGTCCTTTGGCATTGTTGCCGAGCCGGACGGCGCTCTACCGTGTGCGGAAATCGAAATTGGAACCGTGTGCGGGATGCCAGCGTTTTAAGGTCACCGCCCGACCATCGGCAAAGCCGCCACTGCGGGAATCATACCATAAGATTTAGCGCCACTGCACTTTTGCCCCGGTCTTCAATACCGCGCGGCCAGCCCTGAGCATGTCCGAATCCGTTTGCAGCATATCAATTGTGTTGCGTTCAGGCATTCCCGTAACGCGCGTAAAACCTGCCGTCGCGACAGGAGCAGCAACGGCTTGAGCCGGTTTTGGTGCCGGTTTGGTTGCCGGTGCCTGCGAAACATGGCGGCGCATCAACGCTTCCAGAATACGGCCTGTGTGCTCCTGCACAAGCGCTCCGTAATAGCGCCTGTTCCCTTCCCGGTCGTTGTTGGCAAGAAATCCCTGTACCTTTTCGCGAAGCTGCGGAACGGACTTCATTGCTTGGTCCCAGCGGGTTTGAAACAATTCCTGAATTTCAAGCCGCGCTTCTTCCGGGATTTTGCGCCCGGCTGCAATGCGTGCAAACTCCTCGGCGTATTTCTTGGAAACCATCGTGCCGACATCGCCGTTCCAAAGTTCCTGAACCAGTTCTGTCTCACGGTTGTTCGTCGCTGCCGGAGCCTCTTTGGTTGCAATGGTTACGGGCCGAACTGCCGCTTCCCTCAACCCTTTTGTGTAGCCTTCAATTTCCTTGAATTGTGCCAGCGCTTTTGCGACAAGCTGGTTTGAAGGGTCCGATGCCGAAGCTTCTCCCAAAAAATGCGATAACAATTCCACTTTGAGCGGAACTCCGACGCGCTCCATGTCCGAATACACCGAAGCCGCAACCATGCTGGCCCAGCCGGCCGGATTAACCTCCGCATACTTGGACAGCGCATGGGGAACAATCCGTTGGAACGATTCCGGGCTTGCGTCCACCATCGTGTCAACAAACTTCGGATCTCCGGTCATAAATTGACGGTCGTATTCGCGGAACCCGGTTAGCTCTTGAAGCGCTTCACCTGTTGCTCCGTTTTTTTTGAATTCCGCCAGTTCCGCTTTTGCGGCCCGGGCTTCGCTAAGGCCTCCCGGGAATTCCTTGCGCAACGCAGCGACGCTGTAAAAAGCACTGGTTAACTGCTTTGCGGCGTCGCCCTGAATGGTTGCCAATGCCGCACGGATGGGTTCAGGCATCTTTCCGTCCTGAACGGCAATGTCGGTACCCTGCGGTTCTGCCGGTGGCTCCTGCGGCGATTCACCGCCCTGCGTATCGGCCGGCGTTTCGACAAATTCCGCTTCCAGTACCGGTGTTTCGAGTGTTGCGAGTGCTGCGTCTTCCATGTTGTTGTCCTTATACGGCAGGTGCGGCCATAGGCGCTTCCGGCGCCTGCGGCGTTGCTGGAACTGGTCCCGGCCCTGCACCGGGAACGGTCATTGGCGACGGCGGGATAAGTGCCTGTTGCGCTAGCGCGTAAAGCCGCACGTTTTGCACGCCGACCGGGTTTGTTTTCATAAGCTGCCGGGCTTTGGCAGAGTTAATCCAAGACCGGCAATAATCAAATTCCCATTCGTGGTACGACAACGGGTCCGGCTGAATTGTTGGAGCCGGAAGCTGCGTTTCCTGCGGTAACAACGCCGCCGCCGCCAGCAATTGCTCGATTGCATATTGTGCCGCATCGACGGCTTCCCCCTGTGGGATGACAAGTCCGGGAATGCCTTTTCTCTGGAGGATAATCTTCCAGTTCATCGGCTCCTGAAGCATTGCGCCTCCCACTTCCGGGTTGGATGCCGCAAACTCCAGCACAGAATCCAACTTCTGATTCTGCTGCATTGCCGATTCCGGGAAATCCGACTGCTGGTCCGGATACGCACCAAACCGTTCTTTTGAAATCATCGCCAGCGACGTTTTGGTGCCGTCGTCGTTATCGATACCCGCGGCGTAATCCGGGTTGCGCGCCGCGCACAGTGCGGATTGGTATGCAATCCGTGCCGACATTTTTTTGATCCGTCCGTACCAAAGCCCTTGTTGTCCCTGAGCCTGCGATGTTTGCAGATTTTGCCCGGATGCTGTTTTGACATCCTGAAGCGGGGCTCCCCACAACGAGGGCGGACACCCCAGAATAAACTCCGCAAACGGACCTTGCAGGAACTGTAACAGTTCGTAGAATGTAGGCGGGATAACCGGGTCTTCCTCCCGGTACACCAGCTTTCGAATATCATCCGCTTTTCCCTGCAAGTCAAACATGCGGAAAGCGTATGGAGCCGCAATCTGTTTTTGTATTGCTTTGAATGCAACTGAATCAACCGCCATCCAAGTGGACGGCCACCCGGACTGCGTAACGCTGTGAAACGTGTTCAGGAGGTCGTTAACGTCGTCCTGAATCTGAACAATCGGCTCCAAAATCGGGACGCGGCTCATTCCGTCCCCAACTTTTGGGAACTGAACATCCAGGGCATCGTCCATCGATTCATCCCACGAACCTACGTATGTATCGCCGACAAACACAGCATGGACACCGGACGGAAACAACTGCCGCACCGCGTCTCCCAACGTTTCGAATTCCGGCCCGTTGAATTCCGTTTCAGATTCTTCGCCTGAAAACGCAGCCGGCCGAAGCCAGCAATTTGCCCGCGTTGCGATGTTGGTGTAAAGGTCGTTTCCCATGATCGACCGTTTTGCGCCCTGCAAAACGCCGATTCTGAGCATCCGTTCGTATTCGTCCTCGCCAAGTCCGCGCCCGTTTGCCTTTAACGACGGTTTGAGTTTTTTCCCGGTTGCATCTTCCTGGTCTCCGTACAATGCCTTGCATTCCAGCACATCCGGGTCGTCGTAAATGATGCTGTACAGACACGCTCCGAAATCTTTGGCCAGAACAGGGCATTTGTGTTCCAAGCACCCGTGGATTGTCGCAATTTCAATGTTTTTTGGCGTCCCGTCCGGGTTGAGTCCGTATTTTTCGGCGTCTGATTCAGTCCTGGTCCATGAAACCACCCGACCGGACGTTGCCATCATGCGGATTATATCCTGAGCCAGCAAGCTCATGTCATTATTCCGTTTGAACTGCTGCCAGTACGCCTCTGCTGCCGTTGCGGCCTCCTGATCGGCTGAACTGGAAGGATTTTTGGGGTCAAACGGGACCGACACTTCGCCCTGCGTCAATGTTGCTGTAATAATGCGAAGAAAAACACTTGTAATGTCGTAATTACCTAGATATTCTCCACATTGAATGTTTTGTTGACCATTTGCCGATGGTATTACTCCTCCGGGTGTCGCAACCGTATATCCATTACCGCTTGTCGGATACACATGCTGGATTCCATTGGCGTAAAACCGCAATTTTCGGTCCCGCATAACCTCGTTGTACCGAAGGTAGCGGTTTTGGTTTGCCAGTTTTTTGATTGTTTCCCGCAGATGATCGACAATTTGGATTGGAAGCCGCTCGTAACGCTCTCCGTACATATCGCGAAACGTTTGAGGAGCCTGCGATTCCAAAAACGCGGGATTTTCGATCGATCCTTTGTACGGGTTGGTTTTTTGATCTGGCTCAGGAGTCATTAATTCCTTGAAACCGCATCCTGAACACGCCTGATCTGGTCGTCGTGCTCCTGAATCTCGATTTTCTTGATTACCGCCATTGCCGCAAGCCCAAAATCAGGGCAGCAAATCCGGTTGCGGTCCACCATAACCATAGACGGCCGTCCGACCTCACCTTCGCAGTACGGGCATTTCATGGATGACAAATCTCCAGCCAGAATCCCGCGCATTTGGGATTCGACGGTCGCGATTTTTTGCCGGTCCGTCATATTTTCCCTTTGATAAACCGTTCTCCCAACGCGCCACGCGCCCTGATCTTCGGGTTCTTGGACTTTTTTTCGGCCTCGGCTTCCTGAAGTTTTGACCGGCCATGCTTCTTTGCCGCTTTTGTTAATGCTCCGGGATGTTTTACCGCGCCTTGAATCCAGTTTGCCATGTCAAAATGGGGCGGTTGCTGCACCGCCCCGCCTTTCCTATGCCAACACTTCGACAATGAGCTTGCGAAGCTGGGACTGCGTGAGGTTTGCCGTCGCGCTGTTAATCGTTACGACAATCGCATCCTGTTTGGTAAGATCGACCGCGCTCGAAACCGCCTGAACCGAATCGCCCGCAGCCACGAGCAACCCCGCTGTTCCGGTAGTTCCGCCGTACAAAAGCGTTCCGTGGCATTCGATAGTGCCTGTCGCGCCTGTCGCCGCCGTGCTGAGGAAAATTTCCCCGTTAATGTTCGCCGCCGAAGTGCCGGAAGTAGCAGGCGTCTGGACAGTAAACACCGTCGTTGAGGTCGTTCCGTAAACAGATTGAACCGCAACATTGAGGATCAATGCCGCCGTGGACACCGGCGTGTAATACCCGAACAGTTTGATCCGCAAAGTGCGGTTAACCTGATTCAGAAACCCTGCTGGAAGCTGAACCTTTCCCCACTCCAACGCGGTCCCAGCCGTAACCACGCCGGTTACCGCAAAGGGGCCGGAAACAGTCTGGAACGTCTGGGCCATGTTGGAGGACGCAAACGGCATTGGCTGAACATTTCCAAATGCCGTGGATTGCGAAGGAATCAGTGCAAGCGCGCTGGTAACGGGCGTTGCAACTGAAAATGGAGTGCCGATTTGGAACGCCTGAACCGGGCCGCATGAAATCGCAGTCCCGTTTGCCGAGGTCACCGGCACAAGGTAATCCGTTGAACCGCCGACCGTGGAAAGATACACACGGTAACCGACCGCGCCCGTTGCAGCGGCCGGACCCGTGCCTCCGATTGCCAGATTCGCCGTTGCCGAGAAACTGTAATCTGCGGACGTAAGCGTTTCACCGCCGTCAGCAGTAACATAGCTGAACACGCAATGCACAGTACCGGCAGTCCACGTCCCGGTTACTCCGGTCTGGCTTGCAACCGTTGCCGAGGTAGCAGCGGAAGGTGCCGACAATACCGTAGTGGAAGCCGGACCCGCCGCCCATATAACAGCCTGCCCGGTGCTCGTGTCTTCAATCCGAACAATCCCGCTGGCAGGCAGCGACGCGGCTTGAATGATTGCAGACGTTCCGCCTGCCTGATACCAGCGCGCATCCACAATCACAACACCGCCACCGCCGCTTGCAGCCGCATTGATGGCTTCCTGAAGGCCATAGGTGCCAGATTGAATGTTGTCGCCAGTACCGTGCTGGTATGTGAACGTTGCTGCCAACTGTGGAGGCGTTGCGGACTGGTAAAACGACGTGTTTGTCAGCGCCGTGGGCGTTACGGTTTCCCTGTTGGACCCTGCCCCGATTGTGATCGGCGCGTTTAGCGCCAGAGGAAACACTACCTCGTCGCCGTTCAAGTTTATGTAACTTGTTGACAGCGTAATAGTTTGCGCGCCGGTACCGGTCAAAGGACCAATTACCCCGATGCTTCCCGGATACCCCGGTCCCGCTCCATAGTTGTACTCAAGGGCGTTATACCGGCCCCCGAACCTGAAAACTGTTGCCATACTCGTTTCTCTTTTCCGCCGGGATCTCCGGCAAGCCAAACGTCCGGGGATCTCCCGGTTACCGTTATTGTACTACGCTTTTAGCAATCGCAAGATTGCACGCCATATGTCATGGCTTGGCACATGCGCTGCCTTGATCCGGGCGCAACGAATGGACCGCCCAAAGGATGCCATCCGCGATCCAGAAGGCTTATAACAAGCTGCTGCAAAGTTTCAATGCCCGACGCTTCTACGATTTGGTATCCAAGACCAACCACAGGCTCGTTCAGCATTACAATTTCCAGTCTCCCGGTTCGCAGTCCGCACCGGCGTGCATCCTTTTGTGGTCCGGGTGCTTCATGACGTGCTCTTTGTAGCCTGCCATGTCCGAATGATCAACACGTGTCCCGTCCTCCATCTCCGTGTGACCGCTTCCATCTCCGTGATCGAACGTTGCCATATGCGGCTTTTCCTTGTCGTCCGCATCCGGCTCCCCGTGCTCTGTTCCGAATCCCGGCTTGCCGAATCCTTTGTTGAACATTTGAGCGCGTTTTTCGCTGAAATGATGTTTCCCGCTTTTGTCAAACGCCATTACATTTTCCTCCCCGTGTGGCCCGGAATCGGGCATGTGTCCGGCAGCGGTTCGTTTCCGCTCCCGTCATCTGTCGAACATCCGCAAGTATAGCGCCCCGACTTCGGGAATGCGTGAGTATGCCGCGCCTCGCCCCTGCTGCCCGGTTCGTGCGCCCAGCGGTCGCAGCCGCAGTTTCCGCAAACCTCGAAGGGCACGTTCAGGCCGGGACCATAGGATTGGCAGGGGGTCATGCCCATGCGTTCGCTCCTGTCCCGCGATAAAGCGGTTTCGTAGGAAGCTTTGCAAACGCATCGGGGAGTTTGAATCCGTTATGCCATCCGCACTGCGAATCCGGGATAGCGTGGCACATGATGCCGACATGTCGGCCCGATCTACGATGCTCAACGTAAAAAGCCTGTTCTGGGACCGGCGCGCCGTCGATAGAGTACATTTGAAATGTGGTCATACCGTCTTTCTCTAAGAGGAAGTACGACATGCCGCGAGACGCAACCAAGTCGGGAATGCTGACCGTCTTCGCACCCGGCACCCAAAGCAGTAGATCCGGGTCAAGGGTTGCAGCCGAAACTAGCGACGCGATAAATCCTCTCCTGTTCATTTACCGCACCTTCTGTCGTATGGGCTAGGCATCGCGGTTGTTCCATTCCATCCTTGGCAACCCAAGCTCGTCCCGGATTTCCATGCTTGCAATCGCACGCCGCAACGAAGCCCCGACCAGAGGCAGTTCCGGCTGCCTTGCGTCAATCATTCCGCGCTCCAGTTCCAGAACACGGGCCTTAAGGGAATTTATGTCGGACATCATCCCCTCAAACTGAGAAGTGCAATTTACGCATGGTTGCGGAAATGTGGCCCCGATGTTAACCGGCTTTTGAAGGCCGCGCCAAAGGCCGCGCCAAATAATCGCCACAGCACCAATCGCCGCGCTCCCGCATATCAATGGAATCAACACATCAATCATTTCCGGCCTTCAAATCCTACCACCGCACCGTCCGCCCCTTGTCCGCGTTCTCCATCTCGAATTCCTTCATCCTGATATGCCTCCATGTCGGGTCCTCAACCGAATTGTACACCTCGCGCGCACGAACCTCAAACGGAGCCGTATCCTTGCTCCGTATCCAGCTTTCCACCCCGTACCGAACCGCGTCAGCTATATCGTCGTGAACCGTGTCCAGCTTCAGCACGTCCTCCGGTTTCTTCGGGTCCGTTTGCAGTACAGGCAATGCCGCAATTACCCCTGCACACTCCCGAGATACCAACAGCAGCGGACCTTTCGACAATTCCCCCGTGCGCCGGAACACCAGAGTTCTCCGCAGGCAATCGTGCAGCGTTCGCCACCCGCTCACTCTGTCCTTGACCGCGGGCTCCATCTTTGGAAATCCATGCGGCGTTGTCGCCGACATGATAAGCTCCGATACCGGATGGTCCGCGTCCTTGTGCAGAATCGTCCCGTCCACAAACCAGCGCCTGATCTCCCGAATCTCCTGCTTTGGCGTGATCTCCGCAATCCGCCTTCCGAAATCGTATTCAGCCGCCCTACGCTCCGCAATTGCACGCTCGATAACAATCGCGTCTATGTCCCGCTCGTATCCGAACACCTGCTTGGTGATCCTGGCCGGGACCTTTCCCGCCGCCAGCCATACGTTTACCGAATAGTGCGAAAACCCCCAGTCAAGCGACATCCACCGCGTCCACCAGTACTGCACGATCTGCCCGCACTCCACCGCCGAAATCGTGGACAATTCTTCATCCCACACGCCAGCGTAGTACTGCCCCTCGAAGTGGTCGAAGTTCCCAAGCAGCATCCCCATCCGAATCGACGGCGGCATTTCGTTGTACTTCCGGCCCTCCGACGTGTCACGGATAAACAGGTGGTACCGGCAGCATTGCCCGTCCCCCCTGTCCGCAGGGTCCATCCCGTCCCGGCACTGCGACGGCAATGCGTAAAAGTCCTTCTGTTTGATATTGCACTGCCCGCGAAACCACTCGTAATTGTCCCAGCCGAAGATGTGCAGAAACTCGTAGTTGCCGGCCAGCTCCTCCCCCTCGTAGTTTTTCCACCAGAACACCCGCCGTAAATATGACCCGCTGATACCGCCAGGGTTGAACAGCATCAGCACCTTACACGTGTTCGGCGCGACACCGGGCCAGCGGGCCGATAGGATCATCCATTTTAGTTCCTCCTCGCTGAATTGCTGGGCTTCGTCAATGATCAGGATGCCGGTCTGGAAGCCGCCGAGGAACTTGCGCCTGGTGTCCTCCGTGGTCTCCGAATACCGAAACTGGATCACGCCGGCACCGCGAAACGCAAAATGCTCCTGCCCCGCGCTCCAGTAAGCTTGCAGTTCCGGCCAGCGCATCTTCATGGCGCTCACGTGGTTATCCTGTAGGTCTTTGAACACCCTCCGCACGATCGTCACCGGGAATCCCGGATACTTGCCGCCGAGCTCTACCGCCAGCGATACCGCGATATTTTGCGCCGCGCCGGACTTGCCTCCGCCCTTTGCCCCGCCAGCTCCAATTATCGTCGCTGCATCCGGCCCGGTCGACAGCATCAGATCGAGCAGGCGTTGCTGTTTTGGCTGGTAGTGCAAATGCACTATTCCGGGGCCTCGACATGAGACACGGTGATCGCAAGGCCTCCGGCATGGTTCAGGTTTGTAACTGACGCCGGCTTCGCTTTCGTGTATTCGAGCAGGGCCTTCGCCGCCCCGACTCTAGACATATTGTGCCGCGACGGCTGCCGGATGCAATTGACCAGAGCCGCCAGAGCAAGCTCCGACATTTCATCCTCCGCAAGGTCGGCGGGGCCCAGTTCCGGCCGCTCTATGGCATCCGGTTTCGGCGGATGCTGCCGGCCGTTTTGCCGCCATTTCGGTGGCCCCATGCGCTTGCGCGATTCCGTGGTGTCCATGCCCCCCATCCTACCATTCGCGAGCCGTGCTATTGGCCTCAGGTTTCCGGGCCGACCACGCTGCTATGGTCCGACCGCACGGCTGCAAAGCCGGTCGTGCGGGGGCTGGTCCCGTAGCTCAGCGGAAAAGAGCGTAAGATCGGCCAAACTTCGTAGGCGTAACCGATCCCAGGCTTCAAGAGCGTCCCCTTGCTAATGGGAAGGGCGCAGGTTCGAATCCTGCCGGGAGCATACCCTTTGTGCGGGTGTGGTGAAACTGGTAAACACAGCGGTCTTTAAAACCGACGCCCTGAGAAGCTTGTGGGTTCAAGTCCCACCACCCGCACCGCAACTTCATTCTATGGCTACTCTGGCAATTAAGGGAATAGCTATTTTTTACCAATCACAATATTATCAACGCTTGATAACAGCAAGCGGTTGCTGTATAATTGAACTATGGTTGGCGACGCCTATGTGTTCGTCGCCATCGAGCGCCACTCCAAGCTCGTCTTGAACGTAGCCATGGGCAAGCGCGACCAAATCACCACCAACGCATTCATCGAAGGCGTTCGGGACGCGATCACGCCTGCGGGCCGGTTCCAGATGACGACGGACGGCTTCGCCCCTTACAAGACCTCAATTCCCGACACGTTCGGCGACCGCGTGGACTTCGCCCAACTCATCAAGGTCTACAAGGCCGTTCCTGAGGGTGAGCGCCGGTATTCACCGGCTGAAGTCTCATCCGTGGAGGTGGTCCCAGTTTGCGGAAGCCCCGACATGGACGCCATTTGCACCTCGATCATTGAGCGCAGCAACTTGAGCCTTCGGATGGGTTGCCGTCGATTCACGCGCCTGACGAACGCCTTCTCGAAAAAGTGGGAGAACCACTGGGCAGCCGTGGTGCTCTGGTACACGTACTACAACTTCTGTCGGGTTCACAAGAGCCTGCGTGTGACTCCCGCGATGGAAGCCGGGATCACGGATCATGTCTGGAGCGTAGAAGAACTACTTTTGGCGTAGAATTACCTCAAAGCGAAAAGGAAACCAATATGGCCGAAAAACAGATGCCTAAGCCCGCCGGGCCTTCTCCTAATAAAATCAGTACTTTAATGGAGCTTGCGGCCACCAAGACCGCCGGACCAAAACAGGGAAAGCTTGACCTCGGAATTGCCAAACAAGCTGAGATCAACGGCCTTGAGAGCCGGCCGGGCGCGTGGGATGCTGCCTGCCGGCCGGGCGGACCGGCAATTGGTACACCATCCGGGAAAACTGCCGGCCGGGACACTCACGAATCCGTTCGGCATTCGCGAGTCCGCCTATGGCCTGTCGTGGCTGGCTCTGACCCGCCGGCAGTTTGACCCGCCGGCTTCTTGACCCCGGTCTGGAGCTGGGCCGGGGCGACCAGTTGACCGCGTGCTATCATGGCAGTGTTGGCGGGACACCGCCAGCAACCCGGCGAGCAATCGCCGGCGGCTGCAAGGGCGTTACGTTTCATTCGCGCTGATATAGACGGCTATTCTGGACAGGCGGACCAAACCGTAGCCCAGTAGGGCGGGCGGAATGAGGGGCAGGACAGGCATTATTGGCGCGGCGCTCCCGCGTTGACGGACCTACCTGCTGATACGTGCCTGGGAGTCGTTAGGCCGGATCGACGCCCCCAGCGCGCCGATCTAACCAGCCTGGGCGAATCCGGCGGGCCTGCTTTGGCGCGATTGTCGCGACGGCAAGCGCAGCAACGGCCCGAAACCCTGGCAAGGGTATCCGTGCGTTTGTTTTTCATTCGGCGATCCACCAGCGCAACCCCAGTGCTAGTCCCCTTCCCCTTCAGATTCTGGCGCTCGCAAAAAAAAATAACCTGGCGCTCGCGAAAAAATAACCTCCTGGAGGGTCAAGTTCCAGACTGCACGGCTGGATTCTGCCTACTCAGTCCGACTAGCGGAGCGCTCCGGGAACTGCCCGGAAACCGGCCGTCGCGACAGACGACAACGGCGTGATCGCCTTGGGCCGGAATCCCTGGCCGTGGGCGGACGAAAAGGCCATCCATGCCGGCGGTTCCCATGGTGGTTATGGTCCACAGCGCGTAGGGTTCGGCCCCGAAAAAAAATCGCGCAAGGGTGAAGATTTAGGCGAACAAACGGCGAAACGATGCGCACACGTATGTAATACGAGGTACAATAGAAGAGTAGGAGGAAGGCAAAATGATGAGCAGAGAAGAAAGAGTCCGCCAGGTAAAGGCCAGAATTTCGGACAGGGAGTATGCGATGAACCTGATTCGGGCGCTTTGCCCGAAAGACGGAAGCGGCATCACCCTTGGCGGGATTGAATTTTTTGTGGACGTTGATGGGCCATGGAAGGGCGATCTTTCGTTTTCACTGCCCTTGGATCAGCTGGACCAGGCAACTTTCCCGCAAGATCTGGCGGCCGCGATGGAGGCCAGATGAAACCGACAGAGCACAAAAAAGGGTATCTCGTCTACCTGTACGGTGAAAGCTTCTGGCACAGGACGTTGGAAGGGGCTGTGGCCCGTGCGCGGCATGCGCGGCGGTATTGCTCCGATGCCCAGGTGATCGATGTGGCCACCTGGAACCTTGTTTACGGGGGCCGATGCTGATGCGCCGCTACGAGCCCGAAGATCCGCCCGGAATGGTCGGCTTCCAGTTTTGGGTAGTTTTGCCTATTTTGGGATTCTGGCTTTTTTCTGGTGTTTTTGAGTGCGTTGTGGGCCATCCCCTAGTGCCGGAACAGATTGGGAGGATACTTTACTACGCCTCATGGTGGGTGTCGGTAGGAGGGACCCTTCTCATTTTTCTAATTCGGGTAGTGGGGCTAACCCTGCGGGAGCTTGCCCGGGCGGTGATGCTTCTTGCTGCTCCAGGGGTAGCAATTCTAATCGGGAAAGGAATCCTGGGGTTGATATCCAAATGAGCGGATGGCACTGCTGGAATCCCGCAGTGTAACGCGCCGCCGCCCGGTCCAAAGTCCGGGGGAGCACGTTTAATAGCCTGTAGGAGGGCAAAATCAATGAAAAGGTTGACCAGAGAGCAAGCAATCGCCGAATGCGGCGAATGCGCCGTAAAGGCCGTCGAGGCCGCAGAAGGCGAATTCGCAATGCCCTCGGACCGCGAAGGGATGATCCGGTTCAGCGCGCGGATCGATCTCCCCGCCGACTGCGAGGCCGGTTATACGCTGGAGGCCTGCTACTACCAGACGCCGGAAGATGTCAACGACGAAACCCGGGATCTTGACGATTTGACGTGGGAGATCGACCACTACCGCGTTGCTTAGGTGATGGAGGGCAAAATGAGAACGAGACAACAAGCGGCAGACGCCGAGCGCGGAATTACGCAATACTCCGAGACAGTAGCGGAGTATGAAGCCCGCCTGCGCAAGGCGGAACGGGAGCACGAGGCCCGATACCACCGTGAAGTGGAGAGCAGCAAAAGGTCCCGAATAGAAAAGGACCACCTGCATTCTTTGTACGCTGGGATGCCGCCGGCAAAGCGCCGAGAGCTTGAGCCCGTCATGGAGCCTTGCAGCATTCGGCGGTGCTCATGCAAAGGCAGGGGTCACGAGGTTTATGCAGATGATACGTGGACCGCGTAACCATGCGCTGCAAGGTCGAAACGCCTTCGGGCGTCTGCGGGTTAGGCCCGCGCTGATGAGACCGCCTAGGAGGGCGAGACGAATGAACACAGAAACAGCGATCGCGCTAGACTGCGCGCGTGAGGTTATGATGCTCCTGGAGCAGAAAACCTCGTTTTGCCTGGGCACTGGCTGGCCCAGAGCACTCCGGCCTACGGTGTGGGGATACTACCCCGGCGCATACGCCATAGTGGAGTACCTGCCCACTGAACTCCCGGGAGTTCGGGTAAGGGTCGGCTCGGACGAGATCCAAGTACCTCCGGGGCACTTGATCGCCCTGGAGCACATCAAAACCAGCAATACTTGGGATTACGCCCCGGTATTGTACCGGTTTGAGGACGGCCTTCTCGCCCGTCCCGAGCCGGCCGTGTGTGCAGTAGAGGAAGCGGAAGCTGTAGCAGCCGCCGCAGAAGAGTGGGATGAAGAAGCGATTCGTGATTACATCGAGTCGTGCGATGAGTACGACGAGAAACCCGAAGGGCAACTTCTGGCGATGTTTCGATCAGTGTATGGCCGCAGTCCTGGGCACGAAGAATGGTGGAACATGTGGGACCACATTTGCGCCGGAGTCTCTCACCGCTAGCGCGGCCAACCCTGCACTGCCGGGGTGACCCCGGCATGGCCCCTATCGCGCGGCGTCCACGTCGCGGGGCTGGATCAACCAACGGCGCGAGGCCTGTAGGAGGGCAAATGAAACCAACGAACATAGAAGTACTCGCGGCACTTCAGGCCGCACACGACATAGCAGACTGCCCGGCGTGCGAATTTGAGACGAGCCCGGACTGCGAGGCGTGCGCTGGCGAAGGCTGGATCGGAATGCATACTCCGCGTACGCTTGCTATCGCGGCGTTGATGCGGCTTGCGCCGCAAGACGTGACGGACCGGGATTGCGTCAAGTGGAAAATGGACGCTCCGGTCTGGGAGGGGAACCGACGGAACGTCCCGTCCGTATGGTTTGAGCTATTGTGCTCCGAGGTCGAATCCCGGTGCGGGCGGAAGGTCCCGAACCCGTACCTTGACCGTCTTGAGGAATCGGTAGAGGAGGAGCAGGAGCGAGAAGCGGAGGAACGACGTCTCCGCTACGAGCCGGACGGGACGGATGATCTGTAATTGCAGGGTGGTTGGTCGAGATCCGGGAGGAGCGGAAATGAAACTGGAAATAAAGTCACGGTCGGGGTCGGTCCTCTACCAAGGGGACGCGCCCGACATCAAGAGTTTACTGGCTCAGGCAGTTGCA
>Ga0208111_1000095_pt1 | contig 41540 bp, 33 predicted proteins | sample CryBogCBH08Aug08_FD_184605 | JGI IMG/M metagenome (GOLD analysis project Ga0208111, IMG submission 184605) | Freshwater microbial communities from Crystal Bog, Wisconsin, USA - CBH08Aug08 (SPAdes) (version 2) | ecosystem: Environmental > Aquatic > Freshwater > Lake | place: Crystal Bog... | reverse complement strand
AATCCTAAGAGTTGTTGATAATGGTCGGTAAGTTTTTGCATCTCGGTGGCTCGCATTGAAATACTGCAGTCTACGACTTTATCAACTCATTCCACTAACTTCCGCGAAGAGCCTAATTAATAAAAATTCATTTATAATCATTACTTTGCATTGATATACTCAATATTTCTGTAGCCATTAAGTCCATAATAGTAGTTCGCGAATACTTTTTTATAAATCTCTCTCTTGCATTGCAAGACAGGTTCAATGTTTGGAATGATGATATCGCATCTGAAACATCACATGATCGAAATATAGTAACATTATCCATTTCAGCTTTAAGAAATTCAGCAGCATAACCCCGAACGCCTGCCCATATTGGCTTCCCCATAGACCCATATTCAAAGAGCTTTGAAGGCAATACTTTTTCAAAGGCGTTATATTTATTTAAATGCATAAAAAGCACATCAGCGCGTTCATACTCAAGGATAAGCTGATCTCGCGGGATAGGTGGTAATATCTCGACATTTCTACATCTAGCTGAATAAAGACTTTTTTCAAGTAACACCCTTCGCCCCCCATCACCAATTAAACGAAATTTAACTTTGCCATATAACTGATTGGCCAATTCAGGGATAATCAAATGTAAACCCTGTCCTTCACCAAAGTTTCCTGCATATAAGACAATTAATACATCATTTACTAATCCTTGTTTCCTGCTCGAACTTTTGACTACATCCTTTACACTTATTGCATCAAGAAACTCATTATCGATACCGTTAGTAAAATAAGAATAAGATTGATTAGGATAGCGTGAAGTGAAATATGACCTAAAACCTTTTGAAACAAGATTAACTTTTACAGCAGAGGTAATCGTATAATGCTCGATCATTGAAAAAAAATACTTAAAATATAATGCCCCTTTATTGATCATCACATCTTTAATTGTATCTGTAAAAATATCTCTTATATCAAGATAAAGGGGTATATTATTTTTGCGTGAAATATATGCTCCTAATGCACCAGTCATTAAACGCGCTGAAGTTGCAATAATTAATGCATATTTTTTTTTCTTTACTTTTAAGAGGACTTTACGAGCATATTCAAGAAAAGCAAACGATTGATCAATCATTCCGGTTTTGTGATGAGGCAAATAAATACGGTGAATTTTGACCTGAGGATACTCCTCATATTCGTTTGCACAGCATTTATAAGTGCTAAAACGGTTAGGCATAGCAGTTATAACCTCAATAGAGGAATGTGCATCAACTTGCCGCAATAAAGAGTTAACAAGGGCTGCTGTACGAAATGCGCCTGGAGCCACCTCTGGTGGATAATAAAAACTTAGTAACAGTATCTTCATACAAGATTAATACATAATATTTAACAAAAATACAGTACTGTCCGGGCATAAACAATGTGGCATTTCAATGATGGTTGGAGTGCAAAGGCCATAGTTGCTCAACGAGACAAGAATTGCAACCCTTTTATCTGATTGATGAAGCAGGTCGGGACGCATAGTTTTTTTTGCGCAACAGGTAATGGATATAGAAAGGATATTTGATTGTAGTGGTCATAATTATTCAGTTATTACTCGTGGTATTCATTGAAGAAGCAATCGTTCAAGTTGCGCAACAATTCTCACTGCTGAGCTACCATCCCATTTTTCAGGAATAGATCCTTTTTTCCACTCCCCAGCCATAAGACGGGAGAGTGCGGGAGCAAGTTTTAGCGGATCGGATCCAATCAATTCATTGGTTCCAAAAGTCACTGTCTCAGGTCGTTCTGTGTTGTCTCGCAAAGTAAGGCATGGCACTCCCATTACAGTTGCTTCTTCAGTAATCCCTCCTGAATCGGTAATAACGGCCTTGGCATTCTTGACCAGATAGTTGAATTCAAAATACCCCTGCGGGGGCACATAATGAATGCCAGGAATCTGAGCCTCACAATGACGCAGTTTTTTCGCAGTGCGAGGATGTACAGGGAAAAAAACCTGAAACCCCTCCGCAGCAGCAACAATTTCTTGCAATACACGCATAAGGTGCTGTTCACCATCAACATTAGCTGGACGATGAAGTGTCAAAACTAGATATTGTTTTGCTTTCAAACCAAACTCATCCCAAAAAGGTGGAGGGCAAAAATTGGGCATGTGCTTAAGGAGTGTGTCAATCATCGTATTGCCGACGAAAAAAATGCAATCATCAGAAACGCCTGAGAGACGGAGGTTATTATTGGCACTCTCACTCGTCGTAAAAAACCAGTTAGTTATTGCATCAGTAACAACACGATTTATCTCTTCTGGCATAGTGAAATCGAAAGAACGGATTCCACCTTCGACATGCGCTACAGGTATACATAGTTTTCGAGCAACAAGAGAGCATGCCAAAGTTGAATTTACGTCACCTACGACCAAACACAAATCGCTACGTTTTTTCATGAGTTCATATTCATAACGAACCATAATGCGTCCAGTTTGCTCTGCCTGGGTGCCTGAGCCAACCTCTAAATTTATATCAGGGTCAGGTATACCTAACTGTTTAAAAAAATGGCCTGACATGGATTGGTCATAATGCTGTCCAGTATGTATCAAACGGTACCTAAGTGAACTGCCTTGCGAGCGAGCAACATTTAAAGCATCAATAATAGGAGCGATTTTCATAAAATTAGGACGGGCACCAGCAATGATGTCAATTATCATAATTCATCCATTTTTTTCAGGACATAAAAATTAATATCTTTTTCTGTTTTAAGACTTAGAACCAATAAGAATATATTTCTTTTATACTATAATTTTGGCTGATAGCTAAAACATGACTAACAGCAACTCTTTTACCACCACTCTGATCATAAAGTCAACCTTTCAGCACCCACTAACAACTTTTCGACCACATTTTCAACATGATAATTTTGTGCTTTCTTTATACAGTGTTGACGCATTTGCAGAATGGCTGATGGATTTTCAATAAACATATTAACTTGAGCAACAATCTCCTCCACAGCATGAACTTTGAATAGAAATCCTGTTCGTCCTTCCTCGATGATCTCAGAGTTATATTTCCAATCAGATGCAATGACCGGAAGACCTGCAATATATGCATCTAACAATGCACCAGGAAAGCCTTCTCCTTCGTAATAAGATGGAAAAATCATCAAATCATATTTTTGCAGAACTTCATAAGCACTTAAAGGTTCTAGCACTCCTCGATAGCTCACATTATTTGATTTATTAAGAATACTCTGGAATTTTGACTGATAACTATCTGACAAAGGTCCATAAACATCAAGAACTACTCTTGGATTAGCAGTGCATTCAGCATTTAAACATAACACTGCTGATATTGCATCCTCGATTCCTTTTTCCTTAATAACACGTGAATAGAACACTAGTTTAATAGGTGACTTTATGGGAGTAAAGTTTATTTTTAAATTGGATGTGAATTTTCTAAAATTTGGCAAAATGACTACGTTAGGTAATTTAAGCTCTACCAACCTTTTCGCCATCGTTGCTGTTTCAACATAAACCCCATCAATAAGAGTACATAGATGGCGAAGCCATCCATTCCTTTCAAGAAGATCAGGTAACCATCCACCAATAACCACATATTTGAGAGACCGATCAAATTGCTGTTTCCAAAGGACAAACAGCGGTAGAAATAGATGAAGTCCACGAGTCCCTGGCATCATAATCACCTGACTACATTCCTTAAATCCATTTCTTGCCTCTAAAAAGAATCGAATAGGAGACTTCAATAAAAAAGCGCTATCAAGAACACGTACATTAGTCACTCCAAGTATTTCGACCAAAGCATCTGTCAACACTCTTGTCTTTATACTTTGACCATTGATTTGATTGGTTTGAAAGCCATAATTTCCACACACAAGAACTGATATTATTTTTTGCTTCATTTTATCTTGTTAAAATAAATAATAGATACAATAAAGAGACTGGAGAGCAACAGAAGATATCCTTTTCTATGTCAACAAGATAATAGGGGGATAATATTTTATTAAAGCTGAGTAGAACTGCGGAATTCAAATACTATTTCTACCGATTTTACCAATAATTTTTCAATTTCATCCCAATTATTCTTATGAGTTATTTATTTATTAAACAGGAATTTATAAATATTTTATAACCCATCACTTGTTATATTAGATTATATAAAGTCATCTTCAAATTAACATATTTTATTTCTTGTTATAATGTCAGAAGAAAATATATTAATACCTACTGGATTAATATCAAAGCTATATTGTCATACTGAAGCTAGAAAAACTGGTAAAAAAAGGGCAAAAAACTTGCACTTCAAAAACGCCTTATGTATCAACCCCGCGTCAAACAGTTCTCGTTTGAGAATTTCCATATTGCCTTTTGGTGGTAAACTTGATAAGAGTAAGCGCGACGTAAAGTCGTGTATTAGAATTGTTCGGCAAGAAGAACTCATTGTTCAGTTAATGAAGCTGAACGATACTGCACCTGTTCTTGATTTTTTTTGCGTTTTTTGGCGAGACACATACAGTCATGGAGTGTCAATAACGAATCAAACGGATACTTCAGAACGACTTTCCGAACTCTATAGCATGGTAACACGCTCAATTGTGCGGACAGCAAAGACTGCGGTATAATTGAGATTTTAGAATAGGTCGTTTAATCCAGCATACCCCATTTTATACATAGTATAAAAAAAAAGCGACAACCAAACCATAGAAGTATCAGTTAAATATCGCCATTCAAGTCAAAATATTCGAATAAAGAATCCTCGAAGCATAGCTTTGTGGAATATATACAATAGAGATTTAATGGCGTTTTAACCACTCAGATAAAGTCTTTACTGCAGTTTCTGGTACGCTCATTGGCCAACTGAAATCCGTGACCTTTCTATGATTCGCTGCAATTGAAAGAATATGCTCGTATCGTTCAATTATTGTCTCTTCAGCAAAAAGATATTCAGCTATCCTTCTAGACTCAGCACCCATTTCCTTTCTTTCAAGTTCACTAAGTGAAACCAAGCGTTGTATAACTGTAGCTATGTCTTCGGGAGAAGCTGGATTACACAAAAAACCATTCTTTCCATTCTGAACAAGATTGCCTGAATCACAGACATTGCTCACAAGAATCGGTTTACCACACGCCATACCTTCACACACTGCATTAGGAAGTCCCTCAAAGAAAGAAAAAAGGCCCACAGCATCAGCTTTAGAAAATTCATCGGCAATATCTCTTGTAGCAGGGCTCAAACGCATCGAATTGCAAAGATCGTTTTCAGAAATAAACTTTTTAACTTGTATGAATGCCGTTTGATCTTTCGGTATATATCCGAACCATTCAACTACAATTGCTGGAGTGAGTTGCTTATTTTTGAGGATGAGAAGTGCTCTTGCCACATTCATCATGTTCTTTTTTTCTTGATAACTAGCAGCAACAACAATCCTGAATTCACTTTTTATCCCTCGAACCAATCCATTTCCGTTTCCCGATGACGGGCTGAATAGCTTCAGGTCAACAGTGTTGTATATAGTGCATATTTTCGATCTAAGAAACGGAAATGCTTCCTCAAGCATGAGTTTATTAGTATAGGAATTGCTTATAATCACATCAGCCAGTCTATGGAATTGCCGCATCAATGCTCCCATTCCATTATTCATGCCAGGATCAGCCAGGCGTTCCCCCACAACCAATCCCCATCTCACAGAAGGAATTGAAGCAAGTACGGCATAAAAAGATGCCGCTTCCAAAAAAACAAGCACCACGTCCTGCCAACCTTGTCTCAGAATTCGACGCACTGCCAAGGCCCGCTTCACATAAGAACAAGGTGGAATCAGCTGACACGGAATACCTTCATCCTGCACCAGAGGAAGAAAATGATCATACTCTTGGTAGACTAGAAAACGAATTTCGTGCCCTTTTTTCTTTAACCCGATAGCGAGAGTTGTCAACTGCCTTTGCGCCCCACCAGCTGTAAGAGAATCAATAAAGCACAGGAGTTTCATAAAGTAAAAAAAATTAAACCGATAGTTGTATGCTGATTTTCTAAAGGAATCATTGACCTTGGCACCACCAGCGATAGCAAAGAAGTCTCATTACTGCCGATGTTAAGGCTGAATTTCCTTGATAAAGTCGCCAAAGACGCTCAGCACCGCATTTGACAAAAGGATCAATATATCGGTCCGAACTCATTGCCAGCGTATTTGCAAGCATATGAGCATTTGATTCTACATTCATCCATGAGTGAATTGGAATACCAAATCCTTTTTTTGCGGCATCACATACATTTTTCGGTAAGTGGCGAACTGCTAAACGCCTTAAAAGATACTTGTTCATCCCATTCTTGACTCTCAAAGCAGACGGAACTTTTAATCCTAATTCAACCATTCTGTAATCTAAAAATGGAGACCTAACCTCTAAAGAATTTCTCATGCTCATTCTGTCAACCTTGATTAGGATATCCTCCAACATAAAGACACGAATATCAATCCTTTGTGCAAGATCTATACTGCTTGCGCCAAGCCATTGAGGAAGATTCTCATTGTAACGCCCTATAATCTGCTCTGCTGCAAAGTTAAGTTCCGGTTTTAGGCATCCATCCATCCAATCCTGAAAAGGATAAAGTGGGCTGCCAAGTCCAAACCGCCCGACCGGCTGTCCCAAACGCCTGAAGAACCGTTTTGGCAAAGAATCCTGGGGTAATGAATTGGCTATAAACGACCCTACCGTATGACGAAATCCTAAGGGTAAAAGCTCAATGTTACGCCATTGCCAAGCCCTTACATGATTCCTATATCCTCCAAACATTTCATCTCCAGCATCTCCACTCAGCACCACGGTAAACTCTTTACGAGCCTCAGCACAGACCAATGATGTCGGTAGGGCTGAAGTATCAGAAAATGGTTCATCAATATGAGCCATCACCTCAGGCAATAATGAAAAGCCTTCTTTTAAATCAAGATTGCGAGTAGTAGAACGCAATCCCAGGTGGCGTGCAGTATCTAAAGCAAGCATCGTTTCATCTTCAACCTCCCCGGCAAATCCAATAGTCAAGGAGGTTAATCCATTCATTTGGCTGGCAGCAGCCGCAGCCACCAATCCCGAGTCAATCCCTCCTGAAAGGAAAACACCTAAAGGGACGTCAGAGCGCAACCGGATGCGAGTGGCATCCCAAAGAAGCGCTTCAATTTCATCTACCCACTCTTCCTCTCTTTTGCCATTCTCCTCCTTAACCTCGGGTAAATCCCAATATGTTACCGGCCCTTCAACCTTTCCGGTATCCAGATGGTAAAGGGACCAGCAACCTGGTGGTATTTTTGAAACACCTGGATAAATAGAAGTCCATTCAGGAACTGCACCTAACCGGAAATAGATTCCCAGCGCGTCCATGTCAATGTCGGAGGGAAATCCTGGAAGCCGGCGTAATGCTCGAAGTTCTGATGCAAAAGCAATAGTACGGCCTTGTTTCCATGAGAAGAGGGGTTTTACTCCCATCCGGTCACGAACCAAGAGCAATGTGCGTTCTTTTTTATCGTAGATACAAAAAGCATACATTCCGTTTAGTTTAGCTATGCTCTCTATGCCGTATCTTGCATAGAGAGCAAGCAACACTTCGGTATCAGAATGACCCCTGAACACATCACCCTCTTGTTCAAGCTCTTTGCGTAACTCAATAAAATTATAGATCTCTCCATTGAAAACGACAGTGTAGCGGCCATTTGCACTAGTCATTGGCTGATTTCCCTCAATCGACAAGTCCAGAATTGACAATCGACGAAACCCGAGATACAAGCCCCGATCACGGAAATTACCAGCCATGTCAGGACCACGATGCTGCAACGTATCTCGACAGGTATCTAAAAATTCAACACTGAGATTTTCAGACAGAGGCGAAAAAAAACCATAAATACCACACATAATAGGGCTTACTAAATTAAACGCTCATTTCTAATACCTTAATTATCCGGCAGCAAGTGCCATAGGTACAATTGAATTGTTTAAATTACATATAGCTTGCAAAATCATTCTAAAGTTTATAGTGGACCCCAAATTTTAGACAGCGGTTTAAGTTGTTAAGTTGCCCCAAAAAGGAGCTGGTAATGACAAAAAGTACCCGACAAAAATTTAGCAGTGACTTTAAGGCGAAAGTCGCGCTTGAAGCTATTCAGGGAGTCAAAACGCTGAACGAAATCGGTCAGGAATTTGGAGTACACCCCGTTCAGGTCTGTAAGTGGAAAAAAGAGCTGCAGGAACAGGCTTCGAGCTTGTTTGATGCCAAACGAGGCCCAAAACCAGTTGAACCGGCGGCTGATCCAGAAAAGCTCTATACTGAAATCGGTCGATTAAAGGTTGAGTTGGACTGCCTTAAAAAAAACCAATGTATATAAAACATGTCTTTTTTTTTGATTACTTTGGCTATATCGGTTGCAATCTACTCCTGATTCACAACTAAAATTGAAAGGCCTGCTATTTTAGCAGTTATTGGAGTACAGGGCATAACATCCCGCTAAATACAAGAACTTTTACGTTAATGGTCAGGAAAGCAAGCAAAAAAACTCACAGAGCTTAGTACCGTAATTAGAGTAGTCAAACTGTTTTTCGGCGACAGTACGCCCATGCATACCAATCATTTTTGCTTTTTCATGGCTATTAAGCAGCGCACAAATTGCCTCTGCAAACGCACGAACGTCACCAGGAGGGGTTATGCATGCACTAAAGCCATCATGAAGATAGTTAGGAATTTCGCCAACACTATTGGTTACTACCGGTCGACCGGAAGCGAGATATTCGCCTAGTTTCGTAGAAAACCGCGCATTGGATTGCACATCGTCAAAGAGGGGAATAACCAGTACTGAAGCTTCTGTATACTCATGTAACAGCAAACCACGCTCCATAAAACCGGTGAAGCGGACTTCTCCCTTAACCCCCTTTGCTAACCCAAGCGTAGCTTCGTTGGAACCACCTGTAAGAACCAATTGACAGTCAGGATATTTCCACCAAACCACGTCCATGACCTCAAGTAAAAAACGAAGTTCTTTTTTATAAGCCGTCGATGCTGCGAACAAGACTCTCCTACCTACAGGACTTGAGAGAGAAGGAACTATCTCTTTTGTGTCCGTTAGAATTGGCACATAGAGACTTCGTACATTGCGACCTGTCCGCATGTTTTCCTGCTGAAGCCAATTTTCCAGAAAAGATGAAATGCATATTGCGCCATCAACACACCAAAGAGGAGATAGGCACTTTTCAAGAGGCGATTGTTTGGAGTTCATAGACCATGGCGCCTCACAAAGATCAAGCACAACTGGAATTTTTTTTGTAGCTGCAGTTTTTTGAACCACAATTCGCTCGAAATCAGGCTTTATAATTGAAGTATAAAAGTATAACCCATCTAGCGATTCACTCCTGACAGCCGCCGTCACTCTTCGTCTGGTTTCTCCGGCAATAGCCAGTCGATCCAAAACTCTTCGCATTTTGTGTTCGCTCGCTTGAGTCTTGCCAAGGAGATATTCATACCCAATACCATCTTTTAATCCTATAGCATCCGGATTCCGAGACTCATTCCATCCGTCCAATCCATCAACCCATACATTAACTGCCGCACCGGCATCAGCCATAGCGCGAGCCATCAGATGAATACGCTGGGTAGCCGCCATGCCATTGGGGTACGGAATTCTACCAGTCAATATGCCAATATGAAGCTGTTTCGACATTGATAATATTCTGCTTTACCTTAACTACCTTTCTTGCAGGATAACCTGTCAGAATAGCTCTTGTGGATAGATGGCGCCATAAAAAGGCTCTGTTTACACTGTACGTTGAACAGGCACCATTATTTAAGTCTATTTATTTGATCAACGTACAATCTCACGTTTACGCAAGCCTGCAGTACTGTTCGACCACCAAGCAACACAATATAAAGAGGGAATCGCTGTTTAAACGAGAAATACCTTTTAGCTTCACGATACACTTTCCATGCTTCACGTTGTCGTCCTAGAATAGTCATTGCCAAAGTGATATTGCGCAGTATAAAGGCATAATCTATCGGACGCAACGTTTTCATTACTTCCAAGTACTCAGTCTCCAATGCCATTTCCTTATAAAATTCAATACGATCAGCGAAATTGTTTTTATTCATTGTTGTAGTGGTGCTAATCCGATCAACTCCTTCCGTATGATAGATTCGGAGAGCTTTATGCAAATAATAACGTCTGGCTCTAAGACTTAATTTCCACCATAATATTTGTTCAGCTCCCCCCCTCATTTTGCTATTAAATCGCTCGTTACCAAGCAATGAGCGCTTTGTTATGCCCCAATACTCGCCAGAGCACTTTGTCACAAGCTTTTCGAAATCCAACCACTGATCATGATCTAATCCTTTACCGGTAAATTCTCCCGAAATACTATCCGAGCAGTTACAAGTAATCGCATCTATCGAAGGGTCAACCGTGCTCAAAAGACATAACATATCAGTAAAGGCCGATGGCAGCATTTCATCATCGCTGTCTAATATTGTAAACCACTCGCCCTGCATTAAATCGAGACCTGTATTTTTTGCCGAATGTACATGCATGTTACGTTCATGAAATGCACCTCGAATACGGCAGTCTTTGGCCATATAACTCTCAATAATAGCCCGGGTGTTGTCAATGGAGCCATCATCAACTATAATAAGTTCCCAATCCGTCATATCCGAACGCAAAACACTCTCAATAGCCATCGACAAAGAGTGAGCTCGGTTGAAGGCAGGCATAACAATTGAGACTTTTGGGCTGAAAGTAGTCATTATGAATTCATATTATGGAGTACTGATACAGGAATCCCCATTAATCGCGCCCTGCAAAATTGTACGAAAACTTTTTGAAACCTTTGAGGCACAATGTCTTTCGGAAGCAATCAGCACGGCTTTTTTACCAAGTTTTTCGCGTAATGAAGCCGACTCCATCAATTCATAAATTGCGCTACGTAATGCAGCCGGCTCACGACGATCGACAACCTTGCCCCACCCCTCCCTCCTTGCGTATTCCACAACAGGTAAACCCGCCGGACCATAAACAAGAATCGGAGTTCCTGAGGCCATGCAATCGCCCATTTTGCTCGGCATACTATATCGTGCCTCTCGATAAGAGACTGAATCAAAATCATAACATATGACAAGCAAATCGGCCTCTGCCTGAAGACGAGGCAGATCATCTAAACATCCAGGAATTAGAACATTAACTCCCGACAACCCAAGACAAGCGCTCGGAAGTTGTTCCGTCTGGAATGTTACAAGATCAAACTCAACATTAGCACCCTCATGACGAAGGAATTGAACTGCTATAGCCAGGTCAGCCAAACTCTCACGTATTGCCCAGCCTACCCTACCACCATATCTAATACGAAAGGTCTGCCCCATCGTCGTCCACTGAGTGCGGACTTCATTACGATAGGCATCCATTTCCACAGGCATGGGTAATGATATTACATGACGCCTGTAACGTTTTTGATACTCTTCTGCCATTTCCTGAGAAATAGCAATTGTAACGTCAGCAGAGTGGACTAATTTCACAAATTCACTCAAATACAACAGGCGCAAATAATAATGCGCAAAATGATTTTGATAAAGGGCTTGCGGGAAATCGTCCATAAAGTGAAGTACCAAGGGAATGCCCAATGCTATTTGCATACGGTGTAGAAATCGCAAACTGTTAAGACTTGAAAAGTGACCGTAAATCACTTCGGGTTGAAACATACGTACCCATTCGATAAGTTGAGGTGATAGCCCAATCACATAAAGAATTTCTCCTCCACCCAATACGCGTAAAAGTAAACGCCAAAGATATTGGGTTATACGATGGTTTAAAGATTTACTCGGAGTTAACAAAGCTAGAGTATCATCATCAAAAGACGATGGAAATATAGCACCTGAAAAACGAGGTGGAACAAACCATGTAAATGGAGCTTTAAGTCTAAATTCATGATCTCCAGTTTTGTAATGCCTACTACACCTCCGCCAATCTAGCGACAATGTACTACCACTAACTGTGGCAAGCCTATCAATCGGCCAATTTGAAAATAACCTCCCTAAGTATGTGCCACTTCCGGATTTCTCGGTAAAATGTGCACCAACAATCAGAACACGAGGGTAGTATTCATCTAATTTATTCAAAGATAAATCTTTATTCAATAAAAATAATTGCAATCTGATTATTTAAAAACAAAACCTCAATTACAAGAAATATAAAAGCAGACAAATATACTTTTATAAGCATTGTATTTATCTCGAATAAAATGTCAATTATGAATTTAATCTATTAAAAACAAGAATAATAAAAAAGCCATATTTACTGGTAAGATACCATGCTTTCATTATAGCATTTTATAAATTAATTTATTTCCTAAGTATTTTATAAGATAAATAAGCCAATTGCTACCGAGAAATATTTTCGCTTTTACATAATTATTTTTTTCTGATATAATCTGCCTTACGCGAGAACACTCTGATTGTTTAAAAGCCTGATTGAGTGCAATAAGGTTTTCGATTGGAAACTTAAAGCACCACTCTTGAACCTTAGTTGCTTGCTTACTCCGTTCGGTTTCATACCAAAGAATATTTGTTTTAAGTTTCCGCAGTAAGGTTATTAAATCTTCGATATTCTGGTATTCCAAAGATGGACTCAATAGTTCAGGAAATCCCCACAATTTCGACTGAGGTGCCAATACAAGACATCCCGCTGATATAGCTTCAATAACCCCAACTCCCGCCATTGCCTTACATGAAGGATGTACAACAAAAAATTTAGATAATAGTTCACAACGATGAATATCACTAATTTTTTTTTGAGGTTTATAAACGGTTCCGAGTGCTTCAAATTCAGAAAGTTCCTTAGTAGTCAAACACGAATAACTATGATGACTAAATATTATTCCAGATCTTGAGTTAGTGTCGATACAAGAGTGGAGCAACTGGATTGTCTTTGCTGATTGAAGGTAATAAGGAAAATCTAAAACGGCGCGGCGTGTCTTATGTATTGAGATAATTGGTAAATCATGAGGTGTCAATAATTGCTTTGATAGCCTATGGTTTAGGAATACGTTGTAACCAAAAAATGGACTACCACGAAACTTACCATCTATTGCTTTCGGACCTCCCTCAATAAAGTAATAACACCACATAACATGCGGATACTGGCGAATAATCCGAGTTGGAACCGCAATATCAATAGATATTACAATGTCATACGAACCCCAGTCAATTGAATCAACATTTTCTGCTTTCGACCCCTCTGGCCATATCTCCCATCCTTGAACGTATTTACTCCAATGAGATTTTCCTATCTGACACTCATAATCTTCATTCTCCCATACAATTTTATAATCTGTATCAAAGGCCTCCCAAAGCCCCAAGGGACCTGATCGCCAATTTGATGACGCCAACATATCGAGTAAGTTAGAGCTACATCTTGTGTATAAGTCGTACGTTGTATGCTGCTTAACTAAACAGACCCGAATATTATTCTTTTCCAACCTGCTCGTAAAGGGAACGATAACGACTCACCATATTTTCTAATCCAAACCTTTTCTCTGCATCAAACGCAGATGCTTGACCCATTGCAATGCGAAGATCATCTTGATTGAGCAACTCAAGTATGTGCACCGTAAAAGCATTAACATCACGAGCTGAGATTAGAAAGCCAGTTATTCCATGTTGTATTTGTTCAGGAATTCCCCCTACAGCGCTCGCAACTACAGGAGTTCCACATGCAAGCGATTCGAGAATGCATGTAGGATAGTTATCTGCACACATACTATGTAAATAAACATCGGCAGCCTGATATACTTTTGCCATTGCCGCAGGCGTCTCTTGGTTTGGCAAGCTCATAATGGAAGAATTTCCCTCTTTTCTTACACGGTTACCAATACCAACAGAGCAAAATATAACTTTCTTGCTTAACGATAATTTTGCTACACTTTCTACCGCATCGCGCAATGTTACAGAGTCACGAATAAAGGGCCAAACAGTTGAGTTATCATAAGTCTCAGCGAAAAAAAGAACCATCAAGGAATCTTTTGGAAGCCCAAGAGCCTCTTTTGCAAAGACTTTGCTTTCCTTTTTGAAAATATTAGTGTCAATACCGTTAGGAATTACATGTGCCGACAGAACTCCACTATTAAGTATTGATGAGGATACCTTATCAGAAAGCCACCGGGATGGGCATACAACATGTAGTTTACTGTGCTGGTAAATTCGTTGTTTAAGTGACCAATTATAAGCCGCACCATCCCGTCGAATCGATCTATTTAGGGTCAAATATGGACAGGAGCGACACCCTGTTAACCACTGTTGACAATCTAAAAAATGAACACAATGCCCTGCAAGTAACCACGCATCATGCAATGTTACAACGGTCGGCAATAATTTACTGAGTTGCGGCAACTCCCTTAGATCGAAATAGTCGCCATGCAGGTTATGTAAATGCAATATGTCGGGTCTTAAGGGGGATTGCGCCAAAAGATGTCGAGTACCGGGAAAGTCATAATCTTCTTGTCCTGCCCACCAAGACCAAAATTTCCGAGGAGATGCCAAGTAAGGAATCCATCGATCGGAAAGCCGCTGCGCTCCACGAACACGACCGGAGTACCCATTAATCTGCTTAGCCACTCCCATCCAGAATTCCCCCCATCTAGAGCGATAACCGTCATTATCAATCAATCCTATCCCTGGTTGTTCATTTTTTTGACGACCAACCAACATTCGCGAATCATATCCGCTGGCGATAAGCGCCTTATGTAATGCCAGGCATATACCTGAAGCTCCTCCACTACCAGACTGCTGGTTTACATGCAAAACCTTCATCCTAGGGTTATTTACAAATGTGCATTGAGAATCTGCCGATGAAACTCATCTCCACTCCAGTCACGCACAACAAACCGGGGAATCTGAAAAAGGTCTGTCGATCGACATATTCGGCCAGTGAAATTAGAACAACTATTAGTAAACCCCATGTTTTTCAATAGGGCGACAGTCTCTGAAGTATAAGACTTACAAGTCCCGAAAGGATAAGCAAAACTTGATAATGACTTATCTATTTCTTCCTCTATTTTCGATTTTGAAGTAATGATTTCAGATTTTTGCAGATTGAAAGAAAGATTAGAAAGGTATGGATGATTTACCGTATGAACACCAAAATCGATCAAATGAGATTTAGACATCATCCGAGCATGATCCCAACTCATCCCACGATGTGTAGTTCGTGCCTGACCCGAATCACCACACTGCCTTCGTAACTCTTCAAGAACTGCTTCCCGCTTAATTGGGGTTGATTCTTTCAGAATGGCGAGAATTTCACAGTAAATCCGAACTAGAGGAGAAAAATTATATTTTGTTTCAACATTCCATATCAGTTTTGAAGTTGCAAGTGATTTATCAGTTTTTTCAATATTTAAAGCCCATTCGTATAAAGATCCACCAATATTTATACTGATTTTATCAATAGATTTGGAAGGAAAGAATAAAAGCCGTTCAAGTTCATCATGATACTGCTCATAATGGGAACCGACAAATCCAGATGCAAGATAAAACATTGCAGGTAAGCGGTATTTCTGCAGTAATGGAAACGCCATTTTAGCATTATCAGAATACCCGTCATCAAAGGTGATCGTAATTAAATTTCGAAGACTTTCTCCATTAGATATTTTTTTTATCATATCTGATAGAGATATCACATGATAGTACTGTCTCAAAACTTGAAGATGGGCTTCAAAGTTCTCAGGGGTAACGGCAAGGAAGTGCGGATCATTATATAAATGAGTAACACGATGATAGAGAAGAACTAATGGTCCAGGTGAAATAAATCCTTTAAGTTTTGAAACGCCTCTCTTAATACGACTTAATCCGTATATCAACAATTTATATATTTAATTAGTGTTTAAACCGATTAACATTTGTTAAACGACTTATAATATAACTCACATACTTTATGCCTATAGCTTTAATAAATAAACGGCTTTTCTTAAATATTGCAATATATTTATTTAGTATCTTATCATAAATAATAACTTCATTTAGAAAAGTTTCATAAGCTCCAAAGCGCTCTTTCCATATTGATTTCCCCCAAAGTAAATGAAACTCTTCAACTTTATTATCAATAAAATAATTGATTAACATCCAATTTGAAAGCAGTCCGATTCGTAATTCATTGTAATCAGGATTATGTGCAACTATTGCATCGTATGCAACATTTTTATGCAAATATGCAACAGCTCCGCCCAATAATTGATCTTCATTATATAATCCACAAAAAACACCTGACCGCTGACTCATCAACCACCTTCGATGAGTTAAATCATCGCTAAGTAAACTACAACCTCCCTTTTCCTGAATTCTAAGTTTATTAAATTCAACAAGTTTATTAAAAATATCTTTACTAATTTCCTCATTTTTATAAATACAACACTTAAACCCAAAGCCATATTTATTTTGAATACGCCTGAAGTATTTAGGAAGATTTTTTTTATAATGTGAACCTAATGAATGAAGGTAATCTGTTTTATTATTTGGGAGCTTAATAATCATATTATTTGTCATAATATTTACTGAAACCCGAAATAATGGTAGTTTTAAATAAGAAGGAAGTTCAATCATTCTTATTATGTTTACTTGACGACAACCAAGAGATTTTGGCAAATCAACAAGAATTGACTTCCCTAAATTTACGGGACCAAAGACTACCGATTTATCGCCTTCTTTAAGGTAAAAAAAATAATATGATATTTCACCAGTTGAAAAGCGAGATAATCTTAAATGAGTTGCTGGTTTTGGACTATAAAACTCAACAAAGTCGGGAGTTGAAAATATATATGAACAAGTCTCGGTTAATTCATCACGTAACGATGGCGTCATATCATTAATTGCGATATCTACATAATCAACAATAGACTGAGGCATCATAATTAAATTATAACAATCAAATTTATTTTATATACAGAATCTAACACAGTAATGCGATTATATGTTAACGCTATTGTTATTTAAAAATAGCGTTATCATATGAATCTCAGCTAATATATATAAGTGATATATTTTAGCTTACAAAGGACATATCAATTTTTTGATTTTTGTTTATAGAGGCAAGGTTATCAAGAGACCTGAAAACTGAATCTTTGATATTATAATTAAAGAGCCGCCTTTTTTTTGATCTATGTCTATGAGATGCCTTGACTAATGTATTTGATTTTTCAGTATAAGGCAGAGCTAAACGATAAAAATCATTTTCTTTTTTAACATTGTCAAATGTATTCATAAAATCATCATATGCAGAATAAAAAGATTTTTTACCTTCCTTGAACCATATTTGTGATTTAGATGAAACACAAGCAATCTCACCTATATTGAATTTTTCCGCTATTCCTAAAAGTGCATAAAATAGATTCCGCTGTGGAGTCGTACCGTCGTTTATATTAATACACGCATTATATAGTTCTGATTGATTATACTGCAATTGCATTTTGCTTATTAAAAGAACACTATTAACTTTACTTCCAATCAAATATCCTGGAATCACTGAAAAACATGTAGAAAATACCTGTTTTCCGTTATACATATAGTTTAAAGAAAATACACCTTCACTAATATTTTTTTCAATATTCAATATTATCTCCACATTACCATCAGAGCTTTCTTTACACCAAATAGAATAAGGCGCAATATCAAGATAATTAATAAAATCAAATGAAAAATATTTATCAATAAATTTTAATTGATAAATTAAAATTATCATAATATCTTTCAATGAAAAATTTTTTGACAGAATTGTCTTCCAAAATGCACTATTAAATCTCACAATTACACTCTTGGATGCATTATTAAAATGTAAAATATATATAAACCTTAGATATAAATTAAGAGAAAACATAAACTGAATTATCTTTATTATTCTTCTCTTTATTTTTATGGAGACATTCATATACATATATTAAAAAAATCTATTTATAAATGAATTACTACGTAGAAATTTATTTCTACGTAGTAATGAATATAACGGCGTAATTTTAGCAACATCTGTAATGAAGGATGAAGTCATTTCAATTCCAGGAATAATTTTTACCCAAGCTTTCCGTATTAGTCGACCTATGCGATATTGCGGAGTTCTTATTATGTTAAAGATCTCTTGGGTTGAACGTAGCTCAATATTATGATGTAGGCCAAGGCGTATTTTTGAAATCATTTTAAGTACCTGCCTTGGATGATGCCCTTTATATTCGTCAAGCCAGCTTAATGGTACTTGATGCGTATGACAAACAGAAAATAGATTATTTAATTGTTTAAACGTTTGTTGTGACCATTCCTCGATATACTGAAATGATGCCCAATCTACATTTTTATAATAAGAGCATTTTTCGGCAACTTGTTTTGGCAGCAACATAGAATAATGATATAGAAATATATTTTTTTTTTCTAAGTCATCCGCTTTAATCCAATTAAGTGAACGAAGATTTAGCCCATTTTCATCCAATATTGTGGTTGGACGATGGGTTGCATACGAATAGCCCTCGCCCCAACGAAAAATGCGATTAACTTCGCGGCCCTTATGAACCCGCATAAACTCACCATCCTCTATAAATTCGATTCCACCCCAGAAATGAAATGCCGGAAATGATAATGTATCTGAGCTATGTTCTAAATATCTTATAATCTCAACCATATCATTCTCATGGTAAAATTCATCGACATCAACCTGCCAAAGGAAGTTTCCTGTTGCACGCTTAGCATATGCTTTAGACATTTCATCCTTCTCTCCAGGCCAGAAACCATCTGGATGACCCTCATCTTCGGCAGTGATAATAATAAGTTTCTTTTCATGGTCCTCATCCGCCTGAAATCTACGTAAGACATCTAACGTACTATCGCGCGAATGACCTTTGCTATCAGACACAAATTTAGCCGAAGTACAAGCTCCTTCAACAACAATTATCTGATGAGCCCATGGATAAATAGAGCGCAAATTATAACGAGTAAATGGCTCACCATTTAAAACAATAATACCAAATGATATCTTAACAGAAATCATATTATAAAATATAGTTCAATAAAGTTATATTATAAATCACAATTGGTTTTTATTTATAACATTATTATCAGTAAATGCAAATCCCATCCATAACAATGAGTCCCCAAATATAGATCCAGAAAATAATGATAATGTTACAGCATAACAAAAGTAAGATAATATAAACTGTTGAACATAGTCATATTTTGAGTTATAAATTAATGTAATAGTATATTTTATTAATAAATACAATAATAATATCAATCCAATAATACCAATTTCATAATAAGTCTCTAATAATGAATTATGAGGATACCCCCCATTAATAGCAGAGAGCCCAAATAATTTTGCAAAAGACCCCACCCCATTACCTATAACAGAAGGCGAAGAGTTAATAATATAATAATACCATTCCCGTCTTATAAAATCATCTCCGCCAACAAGAATATGGTCAATAGCACCTTTATATATTAACAAAAAAGGAATTATGTAATATATACCAATAAGTATAATAAGCGTTATTAGAAACTTATTCGATGCATATCTACCTAAAAAGATTAGCACAAATACTGAAACAATAAAAGAGACAAGAGGCCCTTTGCTCCCTGTCAGGACTCCTATTATTATCAAAACAAAAATAACTGGAATTAAATATATTGATTTGGTAGAGCGGTTAACTTTTAACATTAAATATGCAACACATGCAAGAGCACATTGATAAACATATGATGCAGCTGATATTGTATCCATTCCCAAGTCAATTCTTCCCGATCCTTTATACTCACTGTTAACGATACCATTACCAGTTATAATAGAAATAAATTGTCCTGAAATCAGGGACAATGCAACAAAAATAATACCCACAATAATCAATCCATTCCAAAAAATTATAATATCATTACGCATACGCAACTGAAGAGCAATTAACGCAATTATTGCCACATCAGAAAACATTTCTAACCTTTTGCTAATAAATTCCGAACTACCAATAAATATATGTATTAATGCATATAAAACAAATACTACCAAGACTAATACAGATAAATCTAACTTACGGATATTCGTTTTATATGTCGAAAGAAACGATATAATCAATAATGGTATTGTTAAATATGAAGCGAAATAATTAAGAGCAGCATCAATATATGCAAAAATAATATAAACTATACTTCCAGGCATAGTAATAGATGTAAACATAGACCCTCTAAATATTTTAACTATTAAACATATAGACAATAATGCTGAAATGAGATTTTGAATCGCTAAACTTAAACCATTCAACTTACAATCTATATTGTTAATTTGTTGATATTTTACTGTGCTATTCATTTACATGCCCTCTATTATCATATCAATAAAATTATTCATAATAATAAACAATAATTAGAATACTTATATTTAAATATTAACCTCCAATTAATCAAAAAAAACAACTGATATTATCAATATTTATTTAGAATTTAATTTAACTTACATCAAATGATTCACATACAAGTCCACTCTTGCTTAATTAAAAGAGGACCCCATGCTTTGCCAGGCAATTGCCCAGTTTTATAAAAATCTCCTGCGACCACATGAAGCTGTCCTACATCAATGATTGAATCAGACACCTCCCCATTAATTGATGAGAATAAATTAAATCCATACCTACCTTCATTTAGTGGTATATTATTGATTTTGCATTCTATTTTTCCATTTGGAGAAATCGAGTCAAAAGTAAAACCAGAATTATCATTGGATAGATTTGTAATATTTTCATTCAAAGGACCTCGTAAAGCTATTGAAATATTTACTTTTTTAAGATTCTTTTGATTTTTTGATTCATATAAAACAACAATTTTGCAGTTATTTCCTGAGCATATGTATGCAACTTTATCTCCTTTATCATTTTCAATCCATAAATCTGTAAACTTTAACAAGCCATCCCCTGTTCTGTCTCTTCTTTCAGATATATTTATACTAGTTGATTTAGAAATATTAAATAAATATCGTTCAATTGCGACGTTGGTTTCACCAATATAATCAACGGCTCCACTATTTAAAAGTATACTTGTATTACAAAATGCCGATATGGCTGCCATATTATGGCTAACAAAGATAACTGTCTTTCCGCTCTTTGTGATTTCGCCCATTTTCCCTAAACATTTCTTTTGGAATTCTGAATCGCCTACTGCCAATACTTCATCAACAATAAGTATTTCAGGTTCTAAATTTGCTGCAACGGCAAACGCTAAACGGACATACATGCCACTTGAATATCTTTTAACTGGTGTATCTAAAAATTTATCAACTTCGGCAAAAGCAACAATTTCATCAAATTTATGGGTTACCTCTTTTCTGCTCATTCCGAGTATTGTCCCATTTAGATAGATATTTTCACGACCGGTAAGCTCAGGATGAAACCCTGTCCCAACTTCAAGGAGACTTGCAATTCTACCATGTATTATACATTTTCCGTATGTTGGAGGAGTAATCTGAGATAGGATTTTAAGTAGAGTGCTTTTCCCAGCGCCGTTACGCCCAATAACTCCAACAGCTTCACCTTCTCTTATTGTAAAGCTAACATTTTTTAGTGCCCAGAATATTTGTTTACTTTCTGAAGATTGGTACTGATCTTTAGAGAATATCTTCGCAATTCCCGATGTAATTTTACGTCCTTCATTTATTATTTCTTCTCTTAGTGAAAGATATCCATCATTTCTGCCACCTATCTTGTAACACTTACTTATATCTTTTACCTCAATAATTGGAATTGACATATCTTATTTATTTTTGTGATCATATTGATTTTACTATCGCGTCTCAAGAAGTTATTGATTGAACAGAATTAGGATTATCCCCCTTGTTTCAAACCTCTTGCAAAACTAGAGGATGGCGGCACCAAGCGTATCAAATACACGATTAGCAAATTCTTTCTCTCGCAGTTCATCGTAATGACTTCCAAACGGATTTAATGCTGGTTACTGTCTAATATTTTGGGTCAATTATAGACAATAACGGCACACTAAGATATATATATATCTTATGATTATTTTGATTGCATTCTAAAATTACACTATATCAGCAAAATAACGCTCTGTATTTCTAAAGTAATAAAGCCCTGATATAAAGAATACAATACTAATCAACGTTGATATATACATTATTTCCCAATTTACGACACCCTCACCAAGTAAAGCTGCGCGTGCATTAGTAATAACCCCAGAAATAGGGTTTAGCCAAAGCATTAGAACTTTTAAGTTTGGATAGTTATTAAGCATTTTTACCGGATAAATAACTGGCGTAACATACATCATGATTTGTATAAAGAAAGGCAAAGCATACCGAACATCACGATACTTAACATTAATTGCAGCCAGAAACATTCCTGCTCCCATAGCAGTCATCATCGCACAAATAACCAGAAAAGGTAATATTATTATTCCAATAGTATTCGGTGTAAATCTGTAATAAAACATCATCATGATTAATATCACCGATGCAATAATTAAATCCACCAATCCAGTAATTGCTGAGGCAGCTGGAATAATAAGCCTTGGAAAGTATATTTTTTGAATAATCCCAGCATTTGCTACCATTGAGCCACTTGCACTTGTAAGTGTGCTTGAATAGTACTGCCAAAAAATAAGACCTACATAAAGAAAAATCGGATACGGGGTACCATCACCACTATTAACATTTCCCATTCGATTAAATATGAATGTAAAAACAACCATTGTAACTACAGGCTGAAATATAGCCCAAATTATACCTAGAACTGTTTGTTTGTATTTTACCGATATATCGCGCCATGCAAACGTAATAAAAAGATCGCGGTAGCGCCATAACTCCTCCCAATTAATTGATAACCAACCCTTTGGTGATTCAATGACAAGTGTTCTTTTTGATTCATGTGATACCATAACTGTTTTTTTTAAAAGACTAAATCGTAATTATCAATCTTTTTTTATTATTTAAATCTATGTTTCCCTATTAAGATATACTTGAAGAGTCAAAAATAAATTAAAAACTACCTCCCCCTTAGTACACTACAACAAAATGATTATTTTCTAATATTTATTGACCGGCAAAGGAAAGAGAGACAAGCTTTATGAAATAAACATAATATACTTTAATCGTAACAGAACAAATCAAATGAGAATCATGCCTTAACAGACGAGGATTTGCTGTAAGAACATGCTCACCTGCTCTTACAGCAAATAGAGATCTTTTGAGCACATCAATCTTTTTTTTATGAGGTTAAAAGAGCAGTGTATATTCACCCCAAACTCACATTATTCAACTATCAAGGTATACCTTACTTTCAACGCTCAAATGCATTCGAATTATTTTCCATCAGTAGTCGCAGCTTTCTGCTTCATCTGAGACTTTCCTGCGAAGAGCTATTGAAACACTTTTGCAAAAATTTACAGAAAAGCAGTGAATAAAGTGTTAACACCATATTTGCTGCCATAAGGAATACTTTTCATCAGAAGACATAAAGAAGATTAATACTTACGACTGGTAAAGGTTGATGAATTTACAACCTCAAAGACTTCCATCAACATCTTTCGTATCCAGTACTCCTTTAACATCGTAAACTACACAATGTTCACTGGAGCCGAGCTTTCTTATATCCAATAAGCGAAATTTATCGTGCGCTACAGCGAGTATGAGGGCCTCATACTGGTTTCCGTTAAGTTTTGAAAAGCATGTAAGGCCATATTCACACATCACCTCTTTTGAATCAGCCCATGGGTCGTAGATATCTACTATTGTTCCATACTGTTTCAGTTCATACACAATATCGACCGCCCGGGAATTACGTATATCGGGACAGTTTTCCTTAAAGGTGATTCCAAGCATAAGCACCTTTGCTCCTTTGACTTTGTGCTCATGTGCAATCATGAGTTTAACAACTTCTGTTGCCACATATCTGCCCATATTATCATTGAGCCTTCTGCCTGCGAGAATGATTTCAGGATGGTAGCCGAACTTCTGAGCTTTCTGCGCTAGATAATAGGGATCAACTCCAATGCAATGTCCCCCTACTAGTCCTGGCATGAAAGAAAGAAAGTTCCATTTTGAACGAGCTGCTTCAAGCACTTCGCTAGTGTTTATCCCCATCCGATTGAATATCATGGCAAGTTCATTAACAAATGCAATATTGATATCACGCTGGGAGTTTTCAATTACTTTTGCTGCCTCAGCAACTTTTATTGATGACACACGGTGGGTTCCAGCTTCTATAATCGAATGGTAGAGGTCGTCAACTTTATTAGCTGCATCTAGAGTTGATGCAGATGTAATTTTTTTAATTTTAGTGAGGGTATGTTCTTTGTCCCCAGGGTTGATTCTTTCTGGTGAGTAACCAACAAAAAAATCTTTGTTGAACACCAATCCTGAAAACTCTTCAAGTACTGGTACACAATCTTCTTCTGTTGCACCTGGATACACTGTTGATTCATAAATGATTATATCGCCCTTTTTTAGTACCCGACCGACAGTGCTGCTCGCTTTTATAAGAGGCGTCATGACTGGTTGCTTATCCTTGTCGATTGGGGTTGGTACTGTTACTATATAGTAGTTCGCCCTTTCAAGTTCTCTTGAGTCATTGGTAATAAAAAGTCCCTTTATACCTGTATTTTTCACTGGATTGTACTGAAGAAGCACGCTGATTAGTTCATCATTTGATATCTCAAGTGTTTCATCACGTCCGATGCGAAGTTCATCTATACGCTTTTGATTTATATCAAATCCAGTTACGGGATACTTTTTAGCAAATTCAACAGCAAGAGGCAACCCAACATAACCAAGCCCGATTAAGGCTATCCTAATCTCACTCATAATTTATTTATTTTGGATTGCAGGTAAAATCATTACTGTATGATCACTTATTTTTATATTTTCTTTTACTTCATCCTGCTGCTTAAAACCGATTACAATTTTTTTCAACCATGTTTTCATCTCCACTTCGTTATTAGATTCTATTAAATACTTAAGGTCTGAAAGATGAGACATAAGTTCCGGGAGGGATAGGTAAGATTCATGAGCCTTAAATATACGGGGATGGAATGTTGGTTGAGGATCACATGCTATAAGAAGCTCTTCGTAAAGTTTCTCTCCTGGACGAAGCCCGCTAATCACCATTTCAATGTCTCCGTGGGGATTATTAATGTCACGCACGCTCAGTCCTGAAAGTTCTATCATACGTCTGGCAAGATCAATAATTTTTACTGGCTCTCCCATATCAAGCAGAAACACCTCTCCTCCTTTAGCCATGAACCCTGCTTGGATAACAAGTTTGGCTGCTTCAGGAATAGTCATAAAATATCGGGTGACCTCTTTATGAGTGATGGTAACAGGTCCGCCCATTTTTATTTGTTTGCCAAAAAAGGGGAGGACAGAGCCGCTTGAACCAAGTACATTGCCGAAACGCACCATAGAAAAACATGTGTTAGTCTTTTCATTGGCAAAAGCCTGAAGGATAAGCTCACATACCCTTTTACTAGCCCCCATGATACTTGTAGGTCGAACTGCTTTGTCGGTACTGACAAGAACGAAATCCTTTACTCCATTATTAATTGCTGCACGCACCATGCTCAATGTTCCGAAGACATTGTTCCTGACACCATTTACAGGGTTATGCTCTACCATTGGCACATGCTTGTAAGCTGCTGCATGGTATATAATATCAGGCTTAAAGATCCTGCATACTTCTATCATGCGTTTTTCATCAACTACATCACTCAACAATGGTACTAACTGTGTATTTAAATCGCAGTTAGAACTGGAATGCTCAAGAGAGTTGTGAATCATGTAAAGATTGTATTCAGAGTGATCAACAAGCAAAAGCTTTGCCGGTTGCCCTGAATAGATCTGATGACACAGTTCACTTCCTATACTGCCCCCTGCACCAGTAACCATTATTACTTTACCACCTATAAACTTGTTAAGCATTCTATGATCAACCGATACAGATTCACGCCCAAGTAAATCATCGATCACAACTTCTTTAATATCAGAAATGGTTACACGTCCTTCAGCCAAAGCATCGAGTCCGGGCAGCAGTTGAATCTGAACCTTATGGTTAATAAACTGCTTTATAATCTGATTTCGTTGAATACGGTTTACTGACGGGATGGCAATTAGAATAATGTTTATGCCCATGTTTTCTATTAACATTCCTGCATCATCAGGACTGAAGATCGGCTTACCATTGATGGAACGTCGATGGAGATCCTGATTATCATCAATAAAACCGACAAGCGAATATTTTGAATTTCTTTGAATTTCATTTGAAATATCGACTCCTGCTGAACCAGCGCCATAAATAAGAAGTTTTTTGGGTAACGTTACCGGTTTTTTTGATTGTCTTGATTCATTAAACAAGATTATAGGCAAGGTCCTGAACCCTCCTGTAATCAACAGCAGTATAATAGGCTGAAGAAGACCGATTGATCGAGGAACCATCGGAAGATTTAAATAGTATACCATCAAGAAAAATGCAAATCCATAAACTGATACAGCTCTGAATAAATAGATAAATGAAGTAAAACCGCTATATCTATAAACAGTCTTATAAAGTCCTATATATGAAAAGAAAGGCAACATCAATAAGGGGGCCATAAGAAATAGAAACCACTGTTTTTCGGTAGGCCATTGACAAATATCTAGCCGTAGATAAAATGCTATCCAAACACTTATAATTGATGATAAAATATCGATTACAACCTCTATAAGCCTTTTAACTAGAAGAGGAAGAGTCAGCAGTCTATTTTTAAGCTTATAAATTGGCAAACCTATTAATATAGTTTCAAATAATTATTTATTATGTGAAATACTTAGTAATAAATAACATTGGAGAGTGGTATACTTAAGTACTTCTATAAAATATATAAGTATTTGCAATATTTAATATGCATTCACGACGCTTAGTAGAGATGAGAGGGATTAAAAGAATATATATTTATGCATATAGAAGGGATGAACCAAAGGCTCAACTTTAATTCCACTCGGAATAATTGTAACCATATAGACAATATTCATAATAACCAGAGAGATTAACTCTACCAATAACCGCTTAAATTTGAACAACCAATAATTTTGATATATAAACACTAAAGATCGATACACTAAAATTAGTAATATTATAAATGCAACACCTATACTCCATCAGTACAGAATTTGACTTAACAACAGTGGTCGAATACCAATTAAACAGAATACAAAAGCGAATGTAAAACCTTTTTTTCAGATCAATGTTTAATTTTTATTGTCGTTATTTTGGCTCCATATCAGTTTATTTATTATTTCATACAATATATATGCGCTTTGACAGGATAAGAACGGTAATGAGTAATCCGCTGCAGGTACTTTCAACTCCTCTCCACTGTTTATGAAGCTTCTTCGTATTTTACATACCCATATTTTCCATACCCATATTTAGTCATATCCTGAGAAGCGATAAGTACAACTCCAAGTACTCTAGACCTAACCATTTCAACATCAACTAATTCCAGAATTGGCTTAGTGCCTGTATACCTTAAGCGTGATGCGAGTAAAATACCGTCAACTGATGGCATAATTTGTGCTGCATCGCTTAAGAATAAAGGTGGACTGTCAATTAACAACATATCAAATTGATCTTTTAATCTTTCAATAAGATATTGCATTTTTTCGGATGCAAGTAATTCATTAGAACTAATTACTTTTTTACCGGAACTAAGTAAAAAGAGATTATGAATATGCGTCGATTGTATCATTACATTATCAAGACTCTCTTGTTGACTGGTAAGGTAGTCAGTCAATCCAGGCTCTTTCAAACATTTTAATCGATTATGTTGCGATGCCCGACGTAGATCGCAATCAATTATTAGGGTTTTTTTTCCGATCAGTGCATACGCCAATCCAAGATTTGTGCAAACTGTTGATTTTCCTTCTGACATTGCCGTCCCTGTAATCAAAATTGATTTCAGGGGATTGTAGAGAGCATAATAATCAAGCGAGGTACGAAGCATCCGGAAACTTTCTGTAAACGCCGATGTCAAGTTGTCGGTTAACATTGGCATTGTGATGCTCTCTGTAACTCCATGTCCTTCATAGACTTCACGACCATTCCCATTAGTTAGAACTTTTTGGTCTGTTTTTTTGCTATAGGGAAATAGACGTAGCTGAAATTGATTGTTTGAGAAGGCTTTTTTGACATCAGAACCGACAAACGGAATAACGGAAAGTGTAGAAAAACCAATAATCTTAAAAAGCTCCTCGTCTTTGATAGTATCATCTATATTCTCCATAGCAAATGCATAAAAAGCGCCAAAAAATCCTCCAAGTATTGTACCCATAAGCAAGTTTCTTGCTAGATTTGGTTTTTGGGCAGAAAGCGGAGGAATTGCCGTACCGTTAATCGATATGCCTCCAACTTCAGAGCCGATCAAAACCCTTGTTTGGTCAAGTTTTTCTTTCAGTGTAACATATGTTTTTCCAACTACATCCCTGTCTCTTTGACGTGCTATATAGTTTTGCTGTTTTTTAGGGAGTGAAGAAAGCTGATTTTCATAGTATTGCTTCAATCGACTGAACTCTAAAGCACTGAATTTCAGATCATTTAGTTTTTTCTCAACCTTTAACTTCTCTGAAGCTATATCATAACTGTATTTTTGTGCCTGTCCAGCATACCCAATCTCTCCGGCAATCTTGCTTCTGCTAAGGAGATCGTACCTTGTTTTAACCACTTCAAGCTCCTGTCGTTTTGTCTTTACCTCGGCATCATCTGCACCTTTTTCACGTAACAGTTGCACATACCCGTTTTCACGGTTTCTTATTTCATCCATAATAGCACCAAGTTGCGTATTGACATTTTGTGTAATATGCAAACTCACAGCTTTATCGGTATCAGCAAGCTTATGTTCAAGATAATTAAGGCCGTTTTTTGCAATATTATACTCAGAAAGAGCCTCTTTGTACTTTGCTTCTGCTTCTGTGAGGTTGCTGAGTAGCGACTGGGTATTTCCAGAACCATCATAGATCTCGTGTTGAGTCATGTACTTCGAAAGCTCACTATCAGCCTCGTTAACTTTGTCTTGTTGCTCTTGAAGCATATCACCGATAAATTTGTTAGCATGAGCGTACTTTTCTGAGTTCCTCCTAACATCTACTTCTTTGTATACGCGGCAAAGGGTATTAGTCAGTAAGGCTGCTTCATCAGGAAACGGGCTTGCAACCGAGACCTTAAATAAGTTTGTCTCTCGAATAGGTTCAACACTAAGTCGATTGGTCAATTCAAAAGCCTGTCTGCGTATAATTTCGTCAGGATTATTACTTTTTTTTAATGGTTTTTGGCTAGCATTCAGAACATCTATCGAAATACCCTCTTTAAGTTCATTGAGAAATGAAGCAATAGGTGAGACGTAAGACCTTTCTCCAAAAATCTCAAGAGCTTTCTTACTCTTTAGCTTATGAAGCTCTTTGACTGTTAGCTCTGCGATAGGTAAGGAACTTATTAGCTCTACATCTTTTTTGGTAGATGTAATTTCAGCGCTTTTACTTGGTCCAACAACAGCATCTGTAAAATCTGCTGAATCATTTGTGCTATTAACAATGATAAGAGAGTCGGCATGATATTCGGGTGTCTGTTCCAGATGATATACTAATGAACCCGCCAATGAAACCAGAATAATCACAATTATGCCATATTTTCTGCGCTGAAATATTTTTAGTAACATTTCAATTGTCAGATTATTAACAGAATTTTGATAACTGTGGATTAACATTTTTTTTTGGATTTTATTTTCAATCACATCCATTGTTTAGGGTGTTTTATTGGTGGTTATGAAAGACAGAATAGCCTGTAAAACCCGTATAGATAAGACCAGCGATCTGGGAGAGCGTATTAAGAGTGACCCCATTTTTTTCGGGAACAATGATCGTATCGTTAGGTTTTAATGCGATAAAAGAGGTGCGATCACCATTTTCGCAGTAATCTTTGATATTGATCTTATAGGCCTGCACGGCCTTGTTATCAGGATCCAGTCGCGCCACGACTACTTTTTTAAGGTTAGCTGTTTCCTTCCAACCACCCACAAGTGAAAGTATTGTAGGGAAATCGGCATTTTCACGAACCACGATCTGACCTGGCCTGTTGACCTCACCAAGAACATTGACGATCATAAGGATATTACCTCGATCATCGGTAAAGTAAGCGTCTTGACGCATTGGGTAATTAGGCCCGGAAAGAGGATTATAATCAGAACGGTTGATGGCTTGCTGTTCTTGTGAAAACAAGGCCCCATATGCACTTGGAGTAATGTTTGGTGCTGCCATTCCCTGAATACTCACTGTAGAAACAATGATGCTTTGAATTGAAAGCAGCATTACAATAATTTTTTTTATCCATTGCATAACGAGATAATTATGGTTATAGAAGTTTTAATGTTCTTGTTTTTGCTTTTCCGTCTATACTATCCGCTTATCTTTATAGGCTTGTATTGTAAATGAACAGATTAAAGCTTCGCCATTTTCAGTCACAGCTGAATATTTTTTAACATTTTTTTATTACAAACTCTTTCTCCTTACTTGCGATTCGAAGTATTAATTCAAATTGCATGCCAATAACCTTAATAGTCAAACATGCCGAAGCGATTCTATTCTTACTTACAATGATCACGGGAGAAATCTATTATTTGATATAGTCCTATGCCAATAACGACGTCACTATCATACATAATATGCATCAAGCGTATTGCCTCTTTATGAGGCACTTTCAATACATTATTGTATCACTTAGAAACATGCAGCCCCCTATGTGTTAATATTGATGGTGCGACGTGAAGTCGCGTAATTGAATTGTTCTTTGCAGAACCAACCGCAAGCTGGCATCTCGAACCGGGAAAGCAAAAGCTGTAACTGCAACAGCAAAAAAAATAGCGACCCTTTTTTACAACACTCTCAGATATGGTATGGAATACGTAGACAAAGGTGCAGCCTACTATGAAAATCAATATCGCGATAGAGTTCTTATCAATTTACGTCGGTGGGCTGATGCGTTTGGATTTACTCTACAGGAAAAAGCTTCGCCATGCATTGATATGGAAGTTTCTTAGGAAAGCGCTTGCTGTGTTCTCAAGGAAACCCTTCTAAAATATTCATTTATTGAAGGTTATAAGAGTACTTACGCTGTCAGAACCATGTGCCGTGTTCTGGATGCTTCTGTCAGCGGTTATTACCAGTGGACACAGCGATCTGAAAGCAACCGTAGTAGAGAAACCAGAAAAGTGAAGGAAGCCATCAAAAGAATTCATAAGGAGAATCGTGAAATCTATGGTAGTCCACGGATTGCCGTTTGCCTGCAAGAGGAAGGTTTTCGGTGTAGCAAACCAAGGACCGCCCGCTTAATGCGAGCTATGGGAATTCGGTCTAAAGTGGCTAAAAAATTCAAGGTAACGACAGACTCAAACCATAAAGAACAGATTGCTCATAACCTTCTGGATCAGGTGTTTGTGGGCGATTTTATCAATGACGCCTGGACAAGTGACCTGACGTATGTTTGGACTGGCAGCGGATGGCTCTATCTGACGGTCATTATGGACCTGTATAATCGCGAAATTATCGGTCACTCATTCAGCAAACGAATGACGGCGGAAACAACAGTGAACCCTGCTCTGGATATGGCATTGATGCACCGGAGACCAGCTCCGGGAGTAGTAATTCATTCGGATCGAGGTATCCAATATGCGAGTAAATCTTTCAGGAAGAAGCTTGCGAAACATGGCCTGATTCAGAGTATGAGTGGTAAGGGAAACTGTTATGATAACGGTGTGCCACGAACACCGAAAGGTGATGCTCTACAAGAGATGAGAGTCTGGCCTCTCGGAATCGGGTTGCAGTACCGGGTTCCAAACCACGTCGAGCTGCTAGGGTAAAGAGCCTTGGTGGTGAGCGTCGACGAAAAGGCGTCATAAAAGACGTCAGGTGTGAAACAGAAAGACGAACGCAAGTGAACCACTGATGACGCATCGAAAAGCAATTCAACTGACATCAAAACTGAGCAGCGTTGTTGGCTCAGGATTAGTCCAAACGAAACCTGTCTACGGGTTGGGCGGTGTCCGGTGTAGAGGTGGCGTGAGTCTGTTTCAGGCTCTTGTAGGGAACGTGGGAACCTGTCGCCTTGATGTTAAGGGAGAATTCCAAAGGAGTTGCACTCCCAAAGAAGAGAGTACCAATGCAAGGCACAGGGACGGAGCAGCCCGTAGTAGTGTTGAAGCGCTCGAAAGATCGCTGAGCAAAGGGGCTGCGTTATCCAGTCGGATTGATATGCCAACTCGCAAGAGAAGGAGCGTATGAATTCAACAAAAGCTTTTACCATACCAAAGGCACTTATCTGGGATGCCTATCAAGACGTCAAGAAAAGTAAGGGGGGGCCGGGTGCTGATGGTCAAACGATGGAGGAATTTGAAGGAAACCTGAAAAATAATCTTTATAGGATCTGGAATCGGATGTCATCAGGAAGCTATTTACCACCACCGGTTCTTTGGGTAGAAATACCCAAGTCCGATGGGGGAATCAGGCAACTTGGTATACCGACAATCAGTGACCGGATAGCTCAGGCTGCAGTCAAAAGATACCTTGAGCCAAAGGTTGTGCCGTTTTTCCATGATGACTCTTATGGGTATCGTCCAAGACGATCCGCGTTGGATGCTGTAGCAAAAGCTCGTCAACGATGCTGGCGTAGCAATTGGGTTCTTGATCTGGACATCAGTGCATTTTTCGACACATTAGATCATGACTTGGTTCTGAGTGCGGTAACACGTTTTACCTCCTGCAAATGGGTGTTGCTTTATATTGCAAGATGGTTAAAAGCAGATATCGTGCTAAAAGACAAGCAGTTGCTACACCGAGAAACAGGAACTCCGCAAGGAGGCGTTATTAGTCCGCTGCTTGCAAACATCTTTCTGCATTTAGGTTTTGACCAATGGATGAAGGAGCAACATTCCGACATTCATTTTGAGAGATATGCCGACGATATTGTTGTGCACTGTCGGTCAATCATGCAGTTGGAGATGATCAAGCAGAAGATTGAACAACGGTTGAAGCTATGCAGGCTAAGATTAAATCCTGAAAAGACAAGAATTGTCTACTGTAAGGACTCTAATCGAACAGAGGACGGGCACTGCAATAGTTTCGATTTTCTGGGATACACCTTTCGGCCTCGATCTGCACGGAATCAACGCGGTGAGTTCTTTGTCAGCTTCAGTCCCGCGATCAGTCAGAAATCTGCCAAGAAATTGCGGCAGACAGTAAGGCGAGAGTGGAAGCTTAATACACGTACGCATTTGAGTCTAAATGCACTGGCTGACTTTATAAATCCAGTTGTTAGCGGTTGGATCAACTATTTTAGAAAATTTTGCCGGTCGGAACTTCACTCTGTCCTGAACCATGTGAATCTCACATTGGCGAGGTGGGCAAGGCGAAAATATAAGCACTTACAACGGAGGAAGACAAACGCAGACGCATGGCTAAAAGGCGTTGCTCATCGGAGTCCTCAACTGTTTTCGCATTGGCAGTATCAAAGCTGGATGACAAGAGCCGTATGAGTCGAGAGACTCACGTACGGTTGTATGAGAGCGTTGGGGTGAGACTCCGCTGCGCTACTCGACCCGTCACAGAAACCTTTTTCAAAACCCTGAAAACTGAATTGGTGTATACTGAACATTATCGAACGAGGGAAGAGGCCCGGTACAGTCTGTTCGAATACATTGAAGTAGTGCGACGTGAGGTCGTGTAAATGAAATGTCCGATCAAACGGACCCGTTGTTCAGTCAGCGGAGCCCACCGACACATGCAAAAGGAGTAATCTTTAGGTATGAAGCTGTCGGAAAAGTACCCGCAGGAAACTGTAGGTGGATCCGTGAGGAAACGCTGAATCTGCCAGCAACAGGCGGAGAGGGGCGAGGGCTGGAGTGACATGGTCAACACAAGTGAACTGTCAATAAACATCGTTACGTATCACAAGCCAAAGTTGCTGACAGGCTTGTACCAAAAGGTAAGTGGGTAGGTAATCTCCGTTACTTCTGGAATTACACTGACAACAATTCCCACCGGTGGAAAGACAGGGCCTAAATCACTCATTTGTTCACTACGCGCAACACGGTAAGCCCGTAGTATCGCCCAGCTTGCTGGGCAGTCGCACCGCAAGGAATGACCATGAAACTACGGGTATAGGATTAAGGAGAAAGCGAATGCCGCCTTATAATGGGGTGGATAGGGGTTGCAACATAACTCCACGTGAAAACGGGCAGACTTCCTTATGGTCTCGTTTTACAAGAAATCTGGAGAACTTTCTTAACAGGAAGAATGCAAATGAATACTGATTTATCGGTATGTGCGCCTTCCGCCCAAGGTTGGGCTATGATCAACTGGTCTCAAGTTCAGCAACGGGTAAAGAAGCTGCAGGCTCGTATTGTAAAGGCAACACAGTCTGGCAAACATGGCAAGGTGAAAGCCTTGCAGTGGTTGCTGACTCACTCGTTTAGCGGAAAAGCATTAGCCGTCAAACGAGTGACCGAAAACCTGGGGAAAAACACTCCCGGAGTTGACAAGGTGATCTGGAGCACATCAAAAGCAAAGACCAATGCGATAGCATCGTTACAACGGAGAGGCTACAAGCCGCTCCCGCTTCGGAGAGTTCTAATTCCGAAAAAGAAGGGCAAAACAAGACCTCTCGGTATTCCGACAATGAAAGACCGTACCATGCAGGCTCTTTACCTGCTGGCACTGGAACCCGTTGCCGAAACTACTGCTGATCGACACTCCTACGGGTTCCGACCAGAGCGCTCGACAGCAGATGCAGGCGAACAATGTTTCGCCTGTCTCGCCAAGGGAAAAAACGCCCAATGGGTGCTTGAGGCTGACATCAAAGCCTGTTTCGATGCTATCAGTCATGAATGGTTGATCGACAACATTCCAGTTGATAAAACGATCCTTCAGAAATGGCTCAAGGCAGGATTTGTGTATCAAAAACAGCTCTTTCCTACAGAATCTGGCACGCCACAAGGCGGTATTATCAGCCCGGTTTTGGCAAACATGACATTGGACGGACTTGAAAAGGCGCTTGCAAACGCATTCCCGCAAGCCAAGAAAAGAGGCTGGAAAATGAACATGGTGCGATATGCGGATGACTTCATCATCACTGGTTACTCGAAAGAGTGGCTTGAAGAGGAGGTCATGCCTATAGTTATCAGGTTTCTGGCAGAACGGGGACTAACCCTCTCACCAGAAAAAACTAGGATAACGCACATCACGGAAGGGCTTGATTTCCTCGGTTGGAATATTCGCAAGTATCATGGCAAACTTCTTATGAAGCCATCAAAAGCAAATATTAAAACGCACCTTGACAGGGTACGAGAAATCATCAAGGCAAACAAAACGGCTAAGCAGATGAACTTGATAGAGCAGCTCAATCCCATTCTGCGGGGGTGGGCAAACTATCATCGCCACATAGTCGCAAAGAAAACCTTTAGTTGGATTGATTCTCAGGTCTGGTCAGCGCTTTGGCAATGGGCCAAACGACGACATCCGCATAAATCTGCCCGATGGGTGAAAGCGAAATATTTTAAAACCCGAGGAGACAGGGATTGGATGTTTACCGCCATAGACGAAAGCAACAAGCACAAAATGCACAGCTTGGTGCTTGAAGCTGATACATCTATAAGGCGGCATATTAAAATCAAAGGTATGGCGAACCCACACGATCCAGCGTGGAAGCAATACTTTGAGGCCCGTCGGAACAAACAGAGAACCAAATTAACACTGCGGTGTTGTCGGGTGCCGCAAGGTGCCTTTGCAGAGGCTTGAGCCGTGTGCGGTGAAAGTCGCAAGCACGGTTCTTAGGGGACGGCGGTGCAGTAATGTGCTGCTGTTACCCGACTTTTACAATCGGAAACGGAAACACTCAACGTTAGGGTATAAATCACCCGTTGAGTTTTTACGTTATAATCAACAATCAATAGCTATGGCTTCTTGATGTGTCCATTTTATTGTTGCAAGTCCAGGAAGGGGAAAAATCCCAATGAAAAAAAATCAAAATAAGAGGGCCGTCATAATGGTACATCAGGTGCAGGAGAAAGCATCAACCGATCTTGTTCATAAACAGTAAAGCGCTTTTTTTTGAAAACGGGTGAGCATTTCAGCAGTCCACTACAAATCATCTCTGCAGTAAGGTCCGTTACTCCTTTAATGCATTCTCATCCTTTTTTTCTGAAACAAACTCCTCAGAGCAGGAAACAACTTTCTCAAGCAGCTGCTTCGGCGATTTAAAGAGCTTCCCGGCAAGCGGTGCGGCAAGGGCGGCTGTCGCTGCTGCTCCAAGTCCAAATCCACCGATAACCACGCTTGCCATAGCGCCCAATGCCAAAGGTGCACCAATCAAAGGCAAGAGCATGGAGGCATGTTTTATACCATCCGTTATCCCCGGATCAACGTTCAGGTCATCTTTAAACATCACAGTAAACAGATTACCTCGTTATGGGAAAATTGTCGGTATTATTTCCGCTTTTTTATGTTTCACAAAAAACGCTTGCAAAGTGTAGGCAATATGCAGGAAACCACTTCGCCGAAAAAGATGAAGCTGTTAGCCACACTTTACTTTTTAAATTTACGCTATTTTTATTGAATGTGCGAACAAACCAATTCGCATAATCTACTTGAACAAGTATCAATCAACCGTTGCGCATCGTGGCAGTGAACTTTTTCACCATCAACGCAGCACGGATCGCAATTCAGCTAAGGGGAGAGCTAAGGGAGGCAGTTGTAAAATGCCGGTAAAAAAAGCACCCGGCGCGTCATGGCGAACAGGTGCTTTTTCGGACAATACAAAGCTTACTTTTTAGGAGCAATGGCTGAAGTAACGTTCTGAACGGCCTGACCTAAGGTGTTGGTTGCGCTTCCTACAACGTCAAGAGCACTCTTGCCGAGAGGCTCAATAACCTTTAATGTATCTTTAACCCCTGTGGTAATGATTTCAAGGGATTGCTTTACAAGTGAGGTGTAAGCATTCGCAAGATTGCCGAGAGCGCCAGTGATGTCATTGTTTGTTTCGTTTGCCATAGTACTTGTTGATTAGGGTTATTAAGAAATGTTTATCGGTAAAAAAAAGTTAGCCGCAACTAAACGGCCTGTACTTTAAGTTATGATATTTTCAATGAATTCACTAACAAAACAATATTTTGCCAACAGCCCGATCTCTTCCCTCGGTACTGGGCACTCAGCACTGTTCCGGTTGATTTCTGTCAGACCGGCAACTGATAGCCTTTTTCGCGAAACAATCGGAGCACGGCATCAACCACTTCCGGATCGAAGTGCTGCCCCCGATGACTCTCAATTTCATGAATGGCTTCTTCGATGCCTAAAGAGGCACGGTAAGGGCGATGTGAAGCCATGGCTTCAAGCACATCGGCTATGGCAAGGATGCGCGATTCAAGAAGTGTCTCATCTCCTTTCAGACCTTGCGGATAACCGCTGCCATCCATTCGTTCGTGGTGCTCACGGATGATACGTGCAATCGGCAGAGGGAACTCGACATTCTGGAGGATTTGATAGCCGTTTTCAGCATGAGTCTTGACAAGTTCAAACTCGATTGCCGACAATCGGCCCGGCCTTGAAAGTATCTCGGCAGGTATGCTCATTTTACCAATGTCATGAACCAGTCCGATAAGCTGCAGAGTGTGGCACTTCTCTTCGCTCCACCCCATTTCCCGTGCTATATCCCCGGCGATGATGCCAACGCGCCGCTCATGACCTGCGGTGTAGGGATCATGTGCTTCCACGACCTTTGCTACCGCCTGTAACGTGCTCTGCATTTCGTTTTCCAACTGTTTTACATAACCCTTTATCTTTTGTTCTGCATCTTTGCGTTCGCTAATGTCTCGACCGGTGACTACCGAGCCAACGATAAGACCTTCTTTATTGCGTATGGGTGCATAATTGTAGCTTCCAAACCATGTTTCACCACTATCCTTTCGTAGCAGTCTGAATTCGACCCCTGTACCGGTTTCACCTCGCAGAGCCCTCGGTACAACCCAATTTTCCACAGGAACAAGTTCTCCTGTGAGCAGGTAAACTTCCATAATCTTTGGATACTCATCAAACGTCACGGCACACTCCTCTTTGTCTCTGAACCTGTGAAATGTTGCGAATGCGTCATTATAGTGGATGAAGTCCCCCTTGGTATCAGAGATAAAGACGGCATCGCTCATACTTGCGAGAGCTGCTTCCAGCTTCGTCCTGCCTTCTCCGATAAGTTGCTCTACCTTCTTGCGTTCGGTTATATCCTCCTTTACAGCAACATAATTGGTTATAGCCCCATTTGAATCAAACAAGGCAGAGATCACCTCCGATTCCCAGTAAAGCTCTCCATTTTTCTTTTTATTATAAAACTCTCCTCGCCAGACACCCCCGGAAAGAATCGTTTTCCAAAGATCTTCATAGATAGATTCTGGCATCAGGCCAGACTTAAGGATCCTGGGATTCTTTCCTGATACTTCCTCGAAAGAATATCCAGTGACCGCTGAAAACAATGGGTTAACAAACTCAATATTCCCAAGAGAGTCAGTAATCAGCACAATAGCAGGACTTTGCTGAATAGCCGCCCTCAGTTTTATAAGTTGATTCTCGGCCAACTTGCGCTCAGTGATGTCAATAGCTGTACCGATATAACGAATCACCTCTCCTTTATCGTTGTATAAAGGCTGGCCGCGGACCATAATCCAGTGAACTGAACTGTCAGGGTAACAGACACGATACTCGATATTCATCTCTTGACCTTTTTCAGAGGTCTTGATAACGCTCTGCATTACCCACTTCCGGTCATCAGGATGAAGAGAAGCTGCCCATAAATTGAACGATGGTTTTTCAATGCCCCGTTTCAACCCGTACAAACTCCATATCTCGTCGGACCAGAAATTCTCATTGGTTTTCAGGTCCCATTCCCATACACCGGCATAAGCGGCTTTCAGCGCCTGGCTAAACCTTGTTTTACTTTCAATGAGATCCCCCTCTATGCGTTTCTGCTCCGTAATATCCGAAAGAATAACCATGCATGCATCTTCACTATCACGAATTCCGGCATCAATACGAACAGTGCTGCCAGAAAGAATCGGGACAACCTCGTGAGGGAGAGAAGCATATGCCAAAAGCTTCACTTCGCAGCTTTTATGGACTCTCCTGGTAAACACTGTTTCGAGAAGATTATCAATTACCCGATAGTCCTCGGCAACAACAAATTGTTTTAAGTGCATATCGTATAAACGGGATCGATCAACGCCAAGCAGTTTGGTGGCAGTCAGGTTTGCTTTGTGGATCTTCCCTTCCCTTCCCAAAGTCAAATATCCGACTGGTGCAAAATCATAAAGCTCAGTATACATATTAAGACTATCCTGCAGCTCAAACCTGGTTCGAGCCAGCTCTTCCTGCTCCATTTCAAGTTCTATTTGGTGAACCTCAAGTTCATGAACAAGTCTGAGCAGTTCTTCTGATGTAGGTATCGTGCTGAGATGGAAGTACTTAGTGTTAAGGAGTTTTTTCTGCAGACGCTCCTCAGCCAGAGAGCGCAGCTCTCTGGAAGTGGTTGGTTCATTGGTATTCTGCTTTTTTCCCATAAGAAACAGCTGCTCGTAACGGCGAAGGAAATATTACCAACTGACCGGTGAGAGAAATTTTCTTTACAATATATGTATTTTATAGTTATTAAAATAAACCAACATTGGCGGCTTGCGTGCATTGGCCGCAGCAATATTCGCAGCAATTGCAAAAGCAGCCATCAAAGCCTCCCCCGCCTTTCCCCTTGTTCTTGCTAAAAAAAAAGTTTGCCATGGCACGCAGGAGGCTATCTTTAATAACTATCGATATTCTGATTTTTTTTTGAACAACGTCACTTGCTTCACTGAGTATTTCTGAACTATTATGGCGGTCATGAGTTGGAATTTCTTTGCCGTATCTGACTATTCTCCCAATGCGGATATCACGATTTCCTCTATTGAAGATGTCGACGTGAAAAGTGCATCTTGCTTTACCTACCCTGCATATCATTCATTGCTTGAAAAAGCTGCATCAGGAAAGAAAACCGAAGATAATCTTCTGGCTTTTGTGGCATGCGCCGATGGAGTCACCATAGGTCTTGTTCTTGCCCGGGAGGCGAAAAATGCAGTAACTCTTCTTTCGATTATGACTAGCGAGCCATGGCGTCGGCATGGGATTGGCACTGCAATGATACAAAAACTTATACAAGAAAGCCGACGTCTCAGTTGTAACCGTATTATTGCGGGTTATACCACGAAAATAACATCTTTGACCGCATTGGAACATTTTCTCGCGGCTACAGGCTGGAATTCACCGGAACCAGACATGTATATGTCGATGTTTCATGTCAAAGAGATGCTTCATGCACAATGGCTTAGTAAAGTATCCCAGCCGCCTCCGGGTTATGAACTGATATCTTTCAGTGAATTACAAACTGAAGAGCGCAGTCGGCTGAATGCATCACTTGATGCAGGTGATATTCCACAAGGGCTTTCTCCCTTTGCTGACGAAGAATATATGGTGCCGGAACTCAGTATTGGACTTCGCTATGACAGTGATATCGTGGCTTGGCAAACATTGATCAGATCACCGTTTATCGTCGATGCACTATGTTACAGGAGCCTTTTTGTCAGTCCAAAAATGCGAACCGGCAATGGATTTGGCCCACTTGTTGCCACGGAAGCTTTTTATCGTCATGCAAAAAGCCCTATCTGCAATGAACGGCCAAAAGGGGTTTATGGTACTGCATTCACCGCAATAAAGCAGCTTAACTTTGCCAGAAAAAGGCTAAATCCTTATTGCATAGATATTTATGAGTCCAGAAAAGTCACATTCGTATTATAAGCATCTCATCATAACAGCAAGTTCCACTATTCAGAGACTCCTGCATCGTAAAGATAGCTTGATAAAAAATGTGCCACCACGTATGGGACTGACCGAAGAAGCGCACTCCTTCACCTACTTGCACCCTGGCTGAAAATCCCACCGATTCCACAACAAAGCATAATCACCGCCAGCCGCCGCCTCAAGATCCTCATCGCTCAGCTCTCCTGCCACCTCTTTAATCTCCGCTTCGCTGCAATCAAACCCATCACTTTTGATGAGATTAAAGCGCTCAGCAACATCCTCGATAGCCATGATGCGATTGTAAAAAGTCTTGTCCGATTTCATCTTCGCTATGAATGCTCTTGCTTGTTCTAATGACATGAGGTCCTACTTGGGTTGATGATGGTGTTATGAATTAATCATTCGCAAGTTACGCAGCGGCTGCTGATATTGCAAAAGCAAAGCGCCGCACTCCGGCAGAGAAAAAGGCAGTATGGCACAAACGTGTCATACAATAGGTGATAATCGCAAGCGTTACTTCAAACCCATCATTTGAATTTTTATGTCCCATGATGTGGGTAAACCTTGTGCCAATCTTATAAGATCGCCAATTCCCTGTGCGGCCTGATTGAGTATACTTGCATATGGTCCAATTCCCCCCGGCA